>OGOD01001431.1_pt1 | contig 14826 bp, 10 predicted proteins | sample 1573631 | NCBI WGS metagenome assembly OGOD01 (sample SAMEA2581895, study PRJEB24529) | metagenome | biome: Human gut stool | place: China | collected 2011
AGCTGATCTGGAATGGATTTTTGCTCGTAACTATGAAGGTACTGAATAGTTACAAAACTTTTGCATAGAATCAGGAGGCAAGTGAGGAGAATATGGAAAGTAGACTGGAGCGCTGCAGCTTAAAGGAAGCGGGAATTTCTGCGTCTGGGGTACAAAAATTTCTGGATGAGATCCAGGCTGGAGGCTACCACCTTCACAGCCTGATGCTTACCCGTCACGGAAAAGTGGCATACGAGTGCAGCTGGAAGCCATATCAGCTGGATGAGGTACATCTGATGCATTCTTTCACGAAGGGCTTGGTGGCGACTGCCATTGGTATTCTGGAGGGAGAGAACCGGATATCACTGGAGGATTCTCTGATCTCTTATTTTCCAGAATATCAGGTGGATGACCAGGACGGAAAATTGGAGAAGATTACGATCCGGACCCTGCTAACGATGAGCAACGGTCATCCGGATGTTCCGGACCGCCATGGGTGTGATGATGAAGTCCGTACTTTTTTAGAATATCCGATCGTGCATGAACCGGGAACCGTGTTTATGTATGATTCGATGGGAACGAATATGCTGGCGGCAGTTGTGAAACGTGTGACCGGCTATAATCTGTTCCAGTTCTTGCGGTTCCGGGTTTTAGAGCCGATGGGAATCTATGGAGTGGACTGTGACAGCTGTACTTCCGGAAAAGACCAGGGTGGCGGCGGAAGCCGTCTGAAGACCGAGGATATGGCCAAGATCACGATCCTGTATTTAAATAAAGGAAAATGGAATGGAAAGCAGCTGGTTCCAGAGGGCTGGATCGAACGGATGACAACGATGCAGTTTGAGAAGAGCATGGATGCTTCAAATCCGGACTGGGAGGACTGGAAGTGCGGATATGGTTTCCAGGTATGGATGTGCCAGATACCAAACACCTTCCGGTTTGACGGCATGTTTGGACAGTTTGGCATCGTGCTTAAGGATTACGATGCGTCTGTTGTGACGACCTGCGGCGAGGCATATACAGAAGCAGTGCTGCGGCTGGTCTGGAAATATCTGGTTCCGGCTATGAAGGGCGCAGATGAGGATTCCGAACAGACAGAACGGGAACTGGAACAAAGAAAAGCATCGTTACATATTGCGTGGCCGCTGGAGCATGAGACGGTTCCTGCGCAGACAGAAAAGCTCTGGACAGAGCTTCTTGGAAAAACGATCGTGTTTCCTGAAAACCAGGCGTCGGTGCTGGCAGAAAGCCGAGTGAACAACTGCCATACCTCGACCTGGACAGAACAGCACAGAACCGGTATCCGGTCGCTTCGGCTGGAACAGACAGATGACGGGATCGTACTTTGCTTTGAAGATAACTGCAACCGCGGAAGACTCCCGGTAGGAGATGGAGCGGAGCCCAAACGGGGACTTCTCTGTTCCCTGTGGGGAGATTATGAGGTGTGGACGGCTGCAAGGTGGCTTTCAGATGGAAGACTTTGCATGCAGATCCGTATGGTAAATGGAGAATATTATCAGGTATTTACCATGAAAAAAGAGAACGATGGCATCGTTGTGCAGATCTACAGTGGTCCATGGGACAGAAGGGTTGGAAGACCTGAAGGAAAAGAATATCACTGCAGCCTTTTACAGTAAAAATGCCAGACAATTCTGAAATGAAATTGAGGTCTATGGTATGAAAAAAGAGGAAGAGATTTATGAAGCAAGGTTTCAAAAGCATATCGATGAATTGAAATGGCTCTATATGGAATTGTATGACGATCAGGAGCATTTTGATGAATTGTGTGCTTCTATGAAACAATTTTATGATACCAGGAAAAAGGGATTAAAAGCTTCTGATCTGACCCGGGAAACAGACCCGAATTGGTATAAGGGAAGCGATATCCTGGGCATGATGATGTACACGAAGATGTTCGGAGGCAATTTAAAAGGGGTCAAGAAGCATCTGGATTATTTAAAGGAGTGCGGAATCAATTATCTTCATCTGATGCCGCTGATGGAATCTCCGAAGGACCGTTCTGACGGTGGATACGCAGTGGCAGATTTCAGAAAGGTACAGCCGGAGCTGGGAACGATCCGGGATCTGGAGTCACTGGCTTCGGAATGCCGGAAACAGGGGATCAGCATCTGCTTGGATTTTGTCATGAACCATACTTCCGAAGATCATGAGTGGGCAAAGCGTGCAAGAGCAGGGGAAAAAGAGTATCAGGACCGCTATTTCTTTTATGATAACTGGGATATCCCGTCACAGTTTGAAAAAACAGTCCCACAGGTATTCCCAACCACAGCTCCTGGTAATTTCACCTGGCTTCCGGAGATCGAGAAAGTGGTCATGACCACGTTTTATCCCTATCAGTGGGATCTAAATTATGCAAATCCTGTGGTTTTCAATGAGATGATGTATAATTTCCTGTATTTTGCAAATCTGGGCATTGATATCATCCGGATCGATGCGGTTCCGTACATCTGGAAAGAGCTTGGAACCTCCTGCAGAAATCTGCAGAAGGTCCATACGATCGTCCGGATGATGCGTATGATCGGTGAGATCGTATGTCCTGGAATTTTGCTGCTTGGCGAAGTGGTGATGGAACCGGAAAAGGTCGTGCCTTATTTTGGAACGCCAGAGAAGCCGGAGTGCCATATGCTCTACAATGTGACGACCATGGCAACCATTTGGAATACTGTGGCAACGAAGGATACCAGACTTCTGGAAAAACAGCTTGACAGTGTGTACCATCTGCCGGGCGAATATACCTTCCTGAATTATCTGCGGTGCCATGATGATATCGGCTGGGGACTGGATTATGACAGTCTTGGAGGCTGGGGCATGGATCAGGTGGCCCATAAGCAGTTCTTAAATGATTTCTTTACAGGAAAATATAAAGAAAGCTTCAGCAGAGGTGTTCTCTATAATGATGATCCGGTCAGCAGGGATGCCCGTTTCTGCGGAACGACTGCCTCCATGTGTGGGATTGAGGAGGCTTTGGAGAAGCAGGATGAAGGAAAAATGGATCAGGCAATCCGTCTGGATCTGATGCTGCATGGATTTATGCTGCAGCAGTCCGGAATCCCGGTGATCTACAGCGGAGATGAGGTCGGCGCATTAAACGATAACCATTATAAAGAGGATCCGGAGAAGGCAGAGGATTCCCGTTATATCCACAGAGGTCAGTTTGACTGGAAACTGACAGAGAAGATCCAACAGGAGGGAACTGTCCAGAACCGTATCTTTTATGGTCTGCGCAGGATGGAAGAGATCCGCATGGAGCATGAAGTATTTTCCTCCGATGCGCTTGCAAGGACCATGGATATGGAGGATGATTCGATTCTTGGCATTCTGCGGACAGGAGAAACTGAAGAGATGCTTGGCGTTTATAATTTCAGTGATGCTCCGAAAAAGGTTTCGCTGCAGGAAACATGGACGGATCTGTTAAATGATGAAACATATGATACAGAGCTTTCATTAAAGCCTTATGACTTTAGATGGATGATCAGAAAGTGAGGAAAAAGTGATGAAGGTAATGGCACACAGAGGCTACAGCGGAAAGTATCCGGAGAACACGATGCTGGCCTTTGAAGAGGCAGCAAAAACCGGGGCAGACGGAATTGAGCTGGATGTTCAGCTGACAAAGGACGGACAGGTGGTGGTGATCCATGATGAGCGGATCGACCGTACCACAGACGGAAGCGGATGGGTAAAGGACTATACCTATGAAGAATTAAAAAAATTCAATGCTGCCAGGGTAAAAGGTGATCAGTTTGGATTTCAGCCGATTCCATCCTTTGAAGAGTACTGTGCCTGGGCAAAGAACCAGTCATTGTTTACTAATGTGGAATTAAAGACCAGTATCATTTATTATCCGGAGATCGAAGAGAAAACGATCGCTCTGATCCGCAAGTATGGGCTGGAGGATCGGATCATATTCTCGTCATTTAACCATTTGTCAATTCTGAAGATGAAGGAACTGGCCCCGGAGATCCCTTGTGGCGCTTTAGTTGGCGACCGGGGATTAAAATATGCAGGATTTTATTGTGAACGCTTTGGATTTGAATTTTATCATCCGGATTTCCAGACTCTGACAGAGGAGGATGTAAAGGAATGTAAAGCGCATGGGGTTGGTATCAATGCGTGGACAGTCAATGGCATGGAAGGGCTGGAAAAACTGGTGGAATGGGATTGTGAAGGAATTATCACAAACTACCCGGAGGTTCCTGTGAAATATTTCAAAGCAAGGAATCATGATTAGGAGGGATCACTTTTGGCACTGATGCATATCAATTTTCATTCGGATGTCTTAAATATGGATACCAAGATCAGTGTGATTATGCCGCAGCGGATGCAGGGAATCGGACTGGCAGGAAGTGGGGACAGTGAAAACTATCCTGTTCTGTGGCTTCTTCATGGGCGGAGTGATGATGATACCATATGGATGCGGAGAACATCGATCGAGCGCTATGCGGCGCCTCTTGGCATCATGGTCATCATGCCGGAGGTCAGCTACAGCCGTTATCTGAATATGGTACATGGTCCAAGATATTTTGATTATATATCCAGAGAACTGCCGGAATTCTGCGAAAAACTGTTTCCGAAGATGAGCCGGAAGCGGGAGGACCATTATATTGCCGGTCTTTCTATGGGCGGCGGCGGTGCGATGTGGGTAGGGCTGCAGAAGCCAGAGCAGTACGGTACGATCTGCATGCTCTCCACAGGAGGAATTGCTCCTTTAGAGGGGCTGTGGCGTTCTAAGAGCGGAGATGATATCTTTTACCGCAAATGTAACGAGGATATTTATGGAACGCCGGATTCTGACAGTCTGGCGGGAACAGAGTACGATATCCTGAAGCTGATCCGTGAGACAGCAAAGAAGCATACGGTTGTTCCGAAGGTATATCATGCCATGGGAACAGAGGATATCCGTTATCCTGTGGCGATGAAGATCAAGGAAACCTTTGAAAGTATCCCTGGAAATCCATATAATTATGAATACCACGAGGGTCCGGGAGTCCATGAGTGGGTCTTCTGGGACGAGTGGATTCATCATTTTCTGGATACTGTCGTGCAGAAAGGAGGTCGATAACATGGCTCTGATCCTGAATCATTTTTATTCCTCAGCGCTGACAGAATGTAATTCCATGACGGTTATCGCTCCTGTGGAAACATGGCCAGACAGAAAATTCCCGGTATTATGGCTGCTCCCGCCGGTTGGAATGGATCATACTGCATGGCAGCGTCATACCTGGATCGAAGAAATGGCAGAGAAAAAGGGAATCCTTGTGGTCATGCCGGATATGAAATTAAGCTATGGGCTGGATATGAAATACGGATTTGCATATGAGAAGATGCTGACCCAGGAGCTTCCTGAGCTGATTGCGGATTATTTCCCTGTGGACTTAAATAACCAGATGATCATCGGTGTAAAGGAAGGCGGGTATGCAGCGCTGAGGGCGGCTTTTCGACATCCGAAACAGTATCAAATGGCTGCATCCTACAGCTGTGGTTCTCTGACGGAAGAGAGGGTTCCGGAAGAACTTCATAAGCAGGTAGAGAATGCATTTGGAACCTGGAAGCTGGAAGAACTCCGTGGTACAGAGTATGATCTGAATACACTTTTCGAGAATCTGCCGCTTGAGAAGCATGGAGAGATTTCCTTAAAAATATGTCTGGAGTATTCCAAAGAGGATACCTATGCAGCTTCTGCGGGGATTCTGGCAGAAAAATTGAAGCATAGTCCAGTGGTGAAACAGAGAATCCGTGTTTCAGAGCATGAGATGAACTGGAAGCAATGGATGGATGCATTGGAAAGAGAAGAGATAGGGTAACCGTAGAAAAAGGACATCTGATCGTGTGATGGAAGAGCTTGCCATCATACAAACAGATGTCCTTTTGATATTACAGTCCCTCAGCGATCTCGTAGATCAGTCTTTCGGAATCTTCCCATCCCAGACATGGGTCGGTGATGGATTTGCCGTAGCAGTGTTCTCCGATCTTCTGGCTGCCTGGTTCGATATAGCTTTCTACCATGACACCTTTGACCATCTGGTTGATCTCGCTGGAATGGCGGCGGCTGTGGAGAACTTCCTTGACAATACGGATCTGCTCCATGTACTGTTTGCCGGAGTTGGAGTGGTTGGCATCCACGATGCAGGCCGGATTTGCCAGATCCCGTTTGGCGTAAAGCTCATGAAGGAGGATCAGATCTTCATAGTGGTAGTTCGGAATATACTGGCCATGCTTGTTGACTGCGCCACGCAGAATGGTGTGGGTCAGTGGATTGCCAGGTGTGTGTACTTCATAACCTCTGAAAATGAATTCGTGACCGCCCTGTGCTGCCACAACAGAGTTTAACATAACCGATAAGTCGCCGCTGGTCGGGTTCTTCATACCAACTGGAACATCGCAGGCGCTGGCTACCAGACGATGCTGCTGGTTCTCAACAGAACGGGCTCCCACTGCGATGTAGGACATCAGGTCGGATAAGTAGCGCAGGTTTTCCGGATATAACATCTCATCTGCAGTCGTAAGTCCGGTTTCCTGAACCACATGCATATGCATCCTGCGGATGGCGATCAGGCCCTCATACATATTTGGTTTCTTCTCCGGGTCTGGCTGATGGAGAAGTCCCTTGTAACCTTCACCGGTGGTACGTGGTTTGTTTGTATAGACACGGGGAATGATGATGATCTTATCCTTTACCTTGTCCTGTACCTTTACCAGGCGGCTGGTGTAGTCTAACACAGCAGTCTCATTATCCGCAGAGCATGGTCCGATGATCACGAGAAATTTATCACTCTCCCCGGTGATGACTTTCCTGATCTCCGCATCTCTTTTTTCTTTTAATGCGGCTAACTCAGCAGGAATCGGAAATTGTTCCCGGATTTCCGCAGGAGTTGGAAGTTTGTTGATGAATTCAAGTCCCATAGATTTTCTCCTCTGTAAAAAATTTACTTCATTATAATATGCTTTTTGGAAAAATAAAACCCTGGAAATAGAAAAAATATTTGTAAAAACGGAAAAATGTTGGTGATGGGAAATAAAAATGTTTGTGGCTGGAAATAAATTGTAAAAAAAGTGACAGCATGATATCATAGAAACAATGGCCAAAAGCCACAAAAAGAGAAGGGAAAAACTGTCATGGAAAAAAACAGAGATGGGTTTAGAAGCAGGACCGGGTTTGTGCTTGCATGCATCGGTTCTGCAGTTGGAATGGGAAACATATGGAGATTTCCATATATGGTATCGGATTGGGGAGGTATGACCTTTCTGATCCCCTATGTGTTATTTGTGGTGTTGATCGGAGCGTCAGGAGTGATCGAGGAGATGGCTCTGGGACGGGCGGCAAAGGGCGGCCCTATCAAGGCATTTGGATGCTGCACGGAGATTCGTACCGGCAAAAAGAAACCGGGAGAGATCGTCGGCGTGATCCCGGTACTGGGGTCACTGGCGCTGGCGATTGGCTATACGGTTGTGGTCGGCTGGATCTTCAAATACACGTTTTTAGCCATCAGCGGTGGACTGTTTCAGTTCCATCAGGATATGGACGCCATTGCCGGGCTGTTTGGAAGTACCGCTTCTGCATTCGGTAATAACATGTGGCTGGTGATCGCCATGGTGGTGACAGCTGTGATCATGGCCTTTGGCATTGCAGGTGGAATCGAGCGTGCCAATAAGGTGATGATGCCGTTACTATTTGTCCTGTTTTTGGGACTTGGTATTTATATTTTCACACTGCCGGGTGCAGGAGCGGGGTATCGTTATATTTTTACCATTGATTCCCGGAAACTGTTAGATGGAAGATTGTGGATCTATGCGTTTGGACAGGCATTTTTCTCGCTGTCCATTGCGGGAAATGGTACCGTGATCTATGGTTCTTATTTAAGTGAATCAGAGGATGTGGTCAGTTCTGCAAGAAATGTAGCGGTATTTGATACCATGGCGGCACTTCTGGCGGCATTTGTCATCATTCCGGGAATGGCAGTGGGAGGTGCAGAGCTTTCCTCTGGCGGTCCGGGACTGATGTTTATCTACCTGCTGAATGTGTTCAATGGAATGCCGGGCGGCAGAGTGGTGGAAATGGTGTTTTACATCTGCGTATTATTCGCAGGCTTAAGCTCTCTAGTGAATCTTTATGAAGCGCCGGTGGAGATGTTAGAGGAACGGTTTGGAATGAAGCGGAAGATGGCAGTTGCCTGCATGGCTTCGATCGGAGGCATTGCGGCCCTGCTGATCCAGGGGATCGTGTCCGGGTGGATGGATGCAGTATCCATCTACATCTGTCCGTTGGGAGCCATGCTGGCAGGAATCATGTTTTTCTGGGTGGCTGGAGATGATTTTGCCTTGTCAGCAGTGAATCAGGGAAAAGAAAGACCGATTGGCAGATGGTTCCTCCCGCTGGGAAGATTTGTACTGGTTCCAGCCGCGGCGATTGCGCTGATCGCAGGAGCCATTCTTGGAGGAATCGGCTGATCCTGTGAAAAATATTATTTCACGGGCCTGTCAGCAAAGGTTTGTTCGATTTTTCTGATCACAAACAGATAAGAAACTCCTGTAAACACCCCGGCGGACAGCCAGGCCGCCGGATCTGCAAAGCAGGCAAGGAAATAGCTGGACAGCTTGATGGAAGCCATGGATACGATCAGTCTGGCAATTAATTCCGCCACGCCGCCCATCATCGGCAGAAAACCATATCCACAGCCCTGCATGATGTTCCGGAAGATGAAAATGGTACTTAATGGAACAAAGAACAGAATACACAGCTGGCAGTAGGTTCTTGCCCAGGGGATCATAGCATTTAGATCCACATTTCCTGTAAAGAACAGTCCCAGACACGGTTTGTATAAGAAGAACACAATGGCAGCAGCAGCCAGGGAATAGATGAATTCCGCAATCAGGGCATTTTTTACACCGCCCTTGATTCTGCCCACATCTCCGCTGCCATAGTTCTGTCCGCCATAGGTAGCCATGGTCTGTCCCATGGCAATCATTCCCTGGACGACCAGATTTTCCAGTTTGTTGGCTGCGGTGTAGGCAGCAACTGCCTCAGAACCGAATAAATTCACTGCGGACTGCATGATCATGGTTCCGGAAGAGGTGATGGCAAACTGGATGGACATCGGGACTCCGGCGGCAAGCTGGGCGCTGGTGATGGAGCCGGACAGCTTCCACTGCTTCCGCTCAGGCTTTAGATCCGGCGCTTTGAACCAGATATAGATTCCACAGAGGACTGCGGAGATCAACAGGGAAAGGTTGGTGGCCCAGGCAGCTCCTGCCACGCCCATCCGGAAGGTCACGATCAGAAGCAGATCCAGTACCACATTTAAACAGGCGGAAAAGATCAGGAAAAACAGAGGAATCTGACTATTTCCCACGGCCCGGAGGTAGGCGGAAAACAGATTATAAAATACATTGGCAGAAATTCCTATGCTGATGACCATGATATAGGTATAAGCGTTATCAAAAATGTCTGAAGGTGTATTCATCAGAACCAGAAGTGGATGCATGATCACCAGGCAGAATACCGTCATCAAAATGGAAGAAATGATGGACAGAAGGATTCCATTGGCGACACTGGCCTTCACGCCATCCGGGTCTTTGGCACCGTATTTCTGGGAGACTATTACGGAAAAACCAGAGGATACACCCTGGGCAAAGCCTGTGGTCAGAAACATGATCGTTCCGGTGGAACCAACTGCCGCTAATGCCCCGGCTCCCACGAATCGTCCCACGATGATGGTGTCCACCATGTTGTAAAGCTGTTGGAACATGTTGCCGATCATAAGTGGAATGGTAAAACGGAGCAGGATCGGCATGATCTTTCCTTTCGTCATATCTAATTGCATATCTTTTCGATTCCTTTCTGCAAAAATCGTTGTAAAGTTTCAAAATCCCGGATTTGATTGTACGGGCGGGTACATATTTTGTCAATAAGATTTCCGTTGGAAAATCCATTTTCAGTATTAGATTCAGAAACTTCCTCATAAGAATATACGTAACTATTCAGTAGGTCTGCGCACATGCTGCGCTGACCGTAAGAACACATAGGCTAGAAAGCAAAAATCCCATCAGCGAAGCTGATCTGGAATGGATTTTTGCTCGTAACTATGAAGGCACTGAATAGTTACGAATATACAAGTATTGGGACAAATACCCTATTACTGTGATAGAAGGAGGAAGAGAGATGAACATGAGAAGGAAAGGAAGTAAGGGAAAATGGCCCGGTAAATTCCGAAAGGGACTGTCACTGGCATTGTGCGCCAGCATGGCAGGAACCGGAATTGCGGCTCATGTGGCATTGGCGGACACAGAGGCAGTGGTCTTGGGGGACGAGTTATTAAAAGCGACGCCGGATCAGGCACAGAAACTTGAGGAGGCGACTCCATCCAATGCAGGAATGTCCAGCAGTCTGACGGACGGTGGTTCTGGTGAGATTGGCGGGGAAGAAGCCACACCATCCAACGCAACATTTCAGATGCTTCCACCAGACGATAACATATTATCTGTTGGAACGGACGAGCCTTACCAGTCCATTCAGGATGCCATCAACTACATAAATGAAAGACAAAAGGGTTCTGATGAGGCAAAGGAAGAGGACTGGGTGATCCAGGTCAGGCCGGGAAGCTATGGACGTTTCCTGGTGCCGAGAACGGTAGAAAATTTAACGATCCAGGGTGCTGGAAATGATACGGTGATCCAGACAATGGATGGTTCCTCCCTGGAGTCATCCGCAGGAAGTGACCGTAACAGCGATGCCAATGGAATTATGGTATGGGGAAAAAACATTACATTTAAGGATTTAAAGATCGAGAGCGGTGATTACCACCTGGACAAGGAGGGAAAGGAACTCTGGTATACTTCTGCCATCAGTACTAACGATATCATGTCAGGAACTGAAGAAGAGGCGGCCAGCGGCCTGACGCTGGATCATTGTACCTTTGAGGGCTCTGGCACCGGTATGGGCGTGCTGCCTCTTAGAAGCGTATTTACCGTAACCAATTGTCGGTTTGAGGGCTACGAGCAGGCAATCTATTTCGCCTGTGACAATTTAGAGGCACTGGACTGGCAGATCACCGGCAATACGATCGAGGACTGTATTTACGCCATTCATGGATATTTTGGCGGAGCGGTAAGCGTGGATGCGGAGGGCATGATGATCCAGGGCAACACCATTTGCGGAACCCAGGATCGGTTTGCAGTGGTTGCGCTGATGGATCAGTCCAATAAAGGCTCCCTGAAGCTGGATATTTCCGATAATGATTTTTCTTATGCGATCCTTGGCGGCATCAACCAGAGAAAAGACGGTGACGTAGCTCAGGGAAGTATGGGAGAGCTGCAGGATGCCAATGTGATGAAGGATCACAGCTTCGTGGCAGATGCCTATTGGTACAGTGCAGACAATTACGGAACTGCATTTTACGCGCCAAAAGAAGCAGGTAAGATTGCCGTATGGCACGCAGATCCCCTTCAGGAATCCGACATTAAGGATAAATTCCAGGCGGCTCTTGAGGATTATGGCACTGCAGGCCAGTTTATCGAGTTCAATGCCCCGGCCCAGGAGATCTTCACTCTGGCGAAAAATGCCCTGGTGATCGAGGATTATGTGGATGCAGGTGATTTAAAGATCTCCAAGCAGGTGCTTGGAAATGATCATGACAGCACCACATTTCACTTCAAGATCAAGCTGTCCAGAGAGGACGGAAGAGCATTGAATGGCCGCTATGATTACGTGGATGCGGCAGGCGAGAGCCACACAGCAGCCCTGGAAGACGGAATCATGGAAATCTCCATGAAAAATGGCGAGAGCGTGGTAGTAAAGGATCTGCTTCCGGGAACCCAATATGAAGTGAGTGAGGCAGAGAACAGCGCTTATACCGCTTCCTGTGCTGCTCCGACTGGTCAGATCGAGGCTAAAGTAGAAAAAGAAGTGGTCTTCCAGAACACCTATCAGGGTTCCGGACTGCCGGATATTCCATCACCAGACTGGAGTATTTCTAAGTCTAAAACTGCGGAGACGCTGGACAAAGATTTCCAATCTAAGGTGACCCTGTCTTTACCGGCTTATGATTATAAGCCGTCTGTGGATGTAGTCATGGTAGTGGATGTTTCCAGCAGCATGAAAGATCATGATATCACAGAGGCGAAAAAAGCCGCTCTAGCGATGTGTGGGGAATTGGAAAGCCGGGATAAGGTTTCTTCCAGAATCGGAATTGTGACATTCGATAAGACTGCACATGATCTGACCAATGGACTGGTATCTGTGACGGAGGCGAAAAAAGCCATTGGGGAGATCAAGCCGTCCTCTGATACGAATATGATGGCAGGTCTGATGGCTGGCAAAGCTATGCTAGACCAGGGTACTGCTGATGACAAATATCTGGTGCTGTTAAGTGATGGCATTCCGATCTACTGGGTAAATGACCAGGGAGAGGCAACTGGTAAGATGTTAAGCAGATATACACAGCTGGATGAAAACGGAAACCCGGTGATCGTAAGCCGGGAGCCAGCAGCATCAGAACCAGAGGGTTCCATGGAAGATATGAGCGTAGTGAAGTCCATTGATGAAATCCTGGCATTTCAGGACTGGGATACCGATGCAGATGAGTGGATCCAGGAGAGCAATACCGGAGCCATCTGGGACAATGGATATAAGCACACCAACATTGAAAAGAGCATTTATATGACTGCAAAATACCTGATGAGCGAGATTTTAGGCCGCTATCCGCTGAAAATGGTGGCATTTGGAACAGATAAATATTCAAATAGTATTGTTTACAAATACGGTGAGAATTTCTGTGACTGGATCGGCGCCCAGGAAGGTGTTTCTTATTATAAGGTAAAAAAACCAGGATATGGAGGGGAAAACGGAGAACTGGTGCAGGCATTCGAGGAGATTTCCAATGAAATGATCCATGTGGTAGATGCCGGAAGCAGCGTGATCGATGAGATCGGAAAGACCGGGGACTATGATTTTGCCTTTGTCAATGATGCAGACAGGCTTGTGATGAACGTGGATGGAAAGGAAGAAGCAGCTGAGAAGATCGGGGAAAATTCTTACGGTTTCGTGAAAAACAGCCAGGTGGCAGATGGGTATGAATTTGTTCTATACTATCACCCGGACGGCTGCTCCTATAAGGGAAAAACTTACGGCGAAAGCTTTGTGTGGAAGATCAATGTGCCGGTAACGATCGATCATCCGGTGCAGTTGACCTACCAGGTGAAACTGACGAATCCTAAGAATGAGGAGGGAACTTACGGAACCTATGACCGGGATGGAAAAGCCGGTTATGAGGGGCTTTACACCAACAATATGGCAGTTCTGTATCCGGTGGACAGCAATGGAAATGCGTATGAACCAGAGAAATTCTTAAAGCCAACCGTTTCCTATACTGTAAAGAGTGAAAAACCGGACCCGACTGATCCGACACCAACCGAACCAGAGCCAAAGCCAACAGAGCCGGAGCCAAAACCAACAGATCCGCAGCCAACAGATCCACAGCCGACCAATCCGCAGCCAACGACGCCGGGCGGTAATCATATCAGTGGCGGTACCGGCGGACGTGGCTCCAGAGGTTCAGGAATCGGTGGTCCGGGCGTGGAGACACAGGCAGCAGAGACCGTACCAGAAGCGACTATAGCAGAAAATGCAGTAGAGACAGCAGCAGAAGAGCTTCCAAAGACCGGGGACCACACCAGCCCAGCTATGTGGCTGCTTTTGATCGGAGCCGGTATGGTGGCATCTCTTTTTGTGGCAGTTTCTGGAAGAAGAGATGAGGAATAATCTGGTAATGAAACGTGGGAGGACGTATTGGGACGAGGACTGCGGCATGCTGCCGCGGTCCTGGCGATGATCTGCCTGACAACAGGATTTACCGGTTTGAGCGGACTGATCTGGACAGGAGCGCAGCAGCAGAGAGTGTATGACGATCTGATACGCCAGACAAAGAGGGAGAGCGTTCTGCTCTCCCGGACAAAAAACGGGGGAGAAAATGGAAGTGTACAGAGAACGAGGGTTTCTGTGGAGGAATTACAGGAACGAAGGCTGGAACAGGCCAACGCTGGTAACAAGGCAGCAGGTAGTGCGACTGGTGGGCAAAAGCATAGGGGCAGACTGGAAAATCAGCAGACGGCGAAACAGGCCCAGACGAAACAGACGGTCATCGACTTTGACGCCTTAAAAAAGATCAATCCGGATGTAGTATCCTGGATCACGATTCCTGGCACCAACATTGATTACCCGCTCTTACAGGGAAAGGACAACAACCAGTACCTTCATAAAGATATGGAAGGAAGAGACAGCGCGGCAGGTGCCATTTTTCTGGATCACGGTGACAAGGCAGATCTTTCCAGCCGCCACAACATTATCTATGGTCATCACATGAAAAATGGAACCATGTTCAAGGACATCGTCAAATACAAAGACCAGCAGTATTTTGACGAACACCAGGATATCATCCTCTACACCCCGGACCGGGAGATTCACCTAAAAGCTCTGGCAGCCGTGGTCGCAAACCCAGATGCCATCCGCCGGAAGATTGATTTTCAGTCTTGGGAGGAATTCACCTCTTATATAGAAGAGATGACCCAAGACGCCAGCGCTTTTGCAACAGTTCCCAAAGGAACGGCCATCCGACGCCTCTATTCCTTTGTCACCTGCAGTTACGAATTTCAGAACGCAAGAACGATTTTATATGCATATGAAGAAAATTAGACGAAAATCACAAAAAACCGCTTGACATTTCCTGGAATGAGGGATATACTAAACAGGCAGTCGCGATTGAGACACATCATGACTGCTCATATGGGGTCTTAGCTCAGCTGGGAGAGCATCTGCCTTACAAGCAGAGGGTCATA
>OGOD01001439.1_pt1 | contig 14703 bp, 6 predicted proteins | sample 1573631 | NCBI WGS metagenome assembly OGOD01 (sample SAMEA2581895, study PRJEB24529) | metagenome | biome: Human gut stool | place: China | collected 2011
CTTGGGTCGCCTGCCCAGAATTTATTGCTCACACATACGTCGATACGCTCCCGGTTGGGATCGTACATCTTTACGGTATAGGTGTCGTCACCATTGTCAGTGATGATGCTCTGAATGAAGTCGGGATAGCAGTAGGCCAGCGCCGAAAAGGTTGCGATGGCGCAGCAGTCACCGATGCCACGCTGGTTGGCATCGGCCATCATCGGTTTCCCGAATGGGTAGAGGTCGACTTCGAAATTGATCAGGGGCGGGTAGTCGTTCGGGACGTTGCATCGCTCACCGGTTGGTTCCTGTGCGGGGTCGCCCAACCAAGCCCGCTCTTCGGCGGTGGTGGGGGTATTTGCTCGGAAATTGAAGAAATGTCCCATCGCCGTGAGCGCTCCTTCGCTGGTATGGGCCTTAGCCTTCGCCAGGATCAATGAAATGTCCATGTCGATGTTCAGAAGTTGCATTTCAGCTATTTCGGTGAAACCTCCGCCGTTGTTTGCCTCGATGCTTAGCTTGTAGTATTTGTAAGCGGTCGTGTTGTCTAGCCGGAACCATTTTTTCTGTTTCCGGGCGATGAATGTGTAATTCTTCTGGGTATGGAGTGCCGTCCACGCCTCGCCGTCGATGGAACCGTAAAGTGTCCATGATTTGGGGTCGTTCTCCGGTTTGTTAACTGACGACATCAGGGAGTAGACCGTTACCGCCGTTTCCGCGTCGCCCGTCCATGTGATGTCGAATTCATCATGGTAAGTGAGGAAGCTGGTCGATTTCATGTCGTCGATTAGCTTATCCAGGCTGTGGGCTTCAGGGGCGTCGGAATAAGCGACGGAGAGTTGTCCTGAACCAGGCATGTTTTTGTTCGAATTGACGGTAATGCTGGTGGGGCTATTGATGTCCGCCAAGTAACGGATGCCCCATTCGGCAATTTGGGTGTTAGCACTCCCGTTATTGGATACTATTTCCAGTTTGTAGTATATGTAGGCCGTATCATCCTCTGGTATCGGGAATTCAAGCGTGGTTTTTCTTTCAGTGAATGTCTGATCTGTTCGGGTATCCAGTACGATCCACGAGGTGCCATCTATGGAGGCTGAGAGCGTCCATGTTTTGGGGTCACTTTGCGGTGAATCGTCGGCGGAAGTCAGGTAGTAGCTGTTGGCTACAAAGCCGCTGTCACCTTTCCACAAGATGTAAAACTTGTCGTGCGGAAGGATCAGCTTCGTGCCGAGATTGTTGTCGACGGCGCGATTAAGGTCTCCTCCCGAAAGGAAATCGGAATATTCCAATGTGAGCGTTCCCGGGCCAGGCAGGTTTTGGTTCGATGCGCCGATTCTCACCGAATATGTCCCCGAAGGAGGTGTTGGTTTATCGGTTTCGGGCGGGGTGTCGGAGTCCTTTTCGCACCCCTGAAAGACTCCTAGTGGTAGAATGAGGAGTAACAGGGCAACTTTTCTCAGGAGTCCGCCTACGGATTGCAGGCGGGTAGGCGTTGCGGCGAATTTGTAGGTAGTCATAGGCAGATGGCGTAATTGGAATTTATTAAGGTTTGTCGTGCGGATTCGCACCGGCGGATATTCACAGGGAATACCCGCCGGCTCGAATGCATTGAAATAGAAAGGGCCGTTTAATATACCCAGCCGGTCAGTGAGATCTCCTCAATGTCAAACGTGTAGGTCTGACCGTCCCAGTTACCGAGGTTCTTGATCCGGATGTAGCGTACCTTGGGCTGTTCGCCTGTGAACTCGAAGTCGAATCCAGCTACTCCCTTGGCTCGATCCTCCTCAGTCTCGACCCCAACGGGTGATCCCGAAGGCTTGGTGACTATAAAGTCGCCAAGCAACGTCCAGCTGTCCCAACTACCGTCGGCCTTCGGTTCGCGCGAACCCCATATTTGGAAGTGCTGCATGTGTATTGGGGCGTAGTGTAATCGGACGCCGGGCGTCGTGCCGTCGTCGCCGTAATTCCAAAGTTTGAGCGAGGTCAGTTTGACCGTTTGTCCCGTGTCGAAGGTTACCCACTGTGGTGTTGCAGGGTCGGTGCCGTTCGAGACGAAACGCTGCGTCCAATCTTCCTGCGTGATGCCGTCCCAGATCTTTTCGAGGCCGAGAACTCCGGCAGCCGGTGTGGCGTCGCCGGGCAGCGTCAGGACGGAGAACATCGTTTTGTCCAGTTCCTTCAGCTCTGCTTCAGGGGCTACGGCTACATAAGTAGTGCTCGGCGAATAAAAGATGTCTAGGCAATCTGTGGTGGGTTTGTAGAGGGATATGTGGGTAATATCCGTACCGCTTTTATAGCGAGGAAGCGTGGTGGTGGTTTCTGTTACAGGAACACTGACGGTATGGCTGATGCCATCGGTATCGGTGTAAGTTACCTCTGACGCATAGACGCCCCGGGATGTGTCGATGGCCCGCCATTCGATGACGGCGTTGACCGTACCGTCGTCGGCCTCCTCCTCCTTGGCCGAATTGATCAGCCGGTTAGAGAGGCTCGATTTGTAGGAATCGCCGTAGGAAGAGCCCGTCGCAGTTACCGGGATGGAGCTATTGCCCAGCTTGTCGTAGGTCATGATCTCGAAACTGTAACTGTTCTCTGGCAGTTCGATTATTTTATATAGCTGGTTGCTCTGGGTCAAATCGACCGGTACCTCGACCCAGTCGGCACGCAGGTTCCAGTATATGCGGCAATTCACTACCTTGGGGTCGGAACCAAACCTGCCCGTCACGGCAACACGTCCGTCACCGGCCAACACAGCTACAGTGTCTATTTTACCCGTGTATTCGATCTCACCGCCTTCCAGGAATTTGGTATATTCGTTCATATCCGTGCAGCCCGCCGATACCATAATGGTAAACGCGGATAGAAATAATAGCTTGTATATCAGATGTATTTTCATTTTAATTGGTCGTTTTTGTCAGTTAATTAATCAACGCGGATCGCCGTATAGGGAAATCTCTTTGATCTCGAACCAGTAGGTGCCTTCCCAGTTCTCAAGGTTCTTTATCCGAATGTACCTGACTTGGGGGCCGTAGTCGAAGTTAAAATCGAAGCCTGCAACCCCGGCCTCAAAGTCTTCGTTCGACTCCTCGCCCGCAGGTAGCCCCGAGGGTTTTACGACTTCGAAATCGCCGAGTAACGTCCAGTTATCCCAACTGCCGTCGGGGTTGGGCTCGAGGGTGCCCCACACCTGGAAATAACGCATGTGGCCCTGATAGTAGAACCACCGCACTCCGTTGGGATCGGCGCCGTAGTTCCAGAGTTTCAGACGGCTTAGCCGGGCGGTCTGCCCCATGTCGAACGTAATCCATTGTGGGGAGTCGCTGGCCTGCGTTACTAGACGGTACGGAGCGGTATAGCTGGCGTCGCCGTCCCATATCTTGCCGACATTGAGCAGGTTTTGTGGATCCTGGATGGCGGCATCGCCAGGCATTGTACGTTCCGAGAATTTTGATTTATCGAGCAGTTGCTCGTAAAGCGGCACGATGTCGGTATACAAGGTGTCGGTATAGTTCAAGAAGCGATCTCGAACGGTGGCTCCTACTTTGTATTGCAATGTATCCAGCCCTCGCTGCGTGCGGTTGATCTTGGCCGCGGAGGAGTGGATGCTTTCGAGTTGGCGCCACTTGCCAGTGGTGTCCTGGATGATCAGTTCGATGGACACCTCATACCGGTCGGGATTGTTGGCCTGGATATTGACCCCGGAGAAGTCGCCTGAGATCTCCATCGACCGGCGTACGCCCCAAATCGGGTTTTCGAGAGGATAAACTTTTACCGTTACGGGGTTTGAAGCGACTTCGCTCCGGTTGACGGCGTAGAGCTGTATTTCATACTCCTTGGCATCCCGGAATCCGTCAAGTACCATCCGGTCGGTGTAGTATGAGGCTTTGACCTCGCGTGTGGCTCCCGAATGGAGCTGGTAGACGGCCTTGACATAAAGCAGATCCTGGTCTTTGGGCAGGGTGTAGGATATAGCGACCTTGCCGGCCATGTTCTCAACCAGCACGTTGCTCACCTCGCCCGGCTGGGTCGTGTTGTTTTCCATCGGCCCAGTCTTGTCGTCTGCGCAGGCAGATAAGAAGGCGGGAAGAAGGAATATGATGCAGTATGTTATGATCTTTTTCATGATAAAACGTATTTTGATGTTTTTTACCATCCTGGATTCTGGCGCAAGGCGGGGTTGACGGTCAGCTGGTAATCTTTGATTGGCCAGAGGTAGTCGCGGGGAATGACGAATTTCTGCTGGAAAAGGGTGCGAACTTGATAGTAGTCGATCGCCTCCGTCTGGTTGATGTCCCAGCCGGTGATCGGATTGTTCAATTCAGTCGCTGCGGTTTTCCATCGCCGGAGATCCCACAGGCGGCTGCCCTCGAAACATAGCTCGTTGAGACGCTCGCGGCGGATAATCTCACGCATGCCTTCTTTGGTGGTCGGCTTGGCCGGGTTCTTGGAGAAGTTCGTCCAGGAATAGGCTACGGACTCCAGACCGGCGCGTTTGCGGACACGGTTGACGTATTCGTGTACGTCGTCTACGGGGCCCTGCCATTCGTTCAGCGCCTCGGCGTACATCAGGTATACGTCGGCCAGGCGGATCGCTGGCCACGGGTACTCTTTGATGGCATTGTTCGTGTTGGTGAATGAAGAGTCCCAATGTACCAGTTTCTTGATGAAATAGCCCGACTCAGAGTGGAGTCCCAGGGGATTGCCTGCCGCAAGCTGGTTCTTTTTTGCCTTGACCACATAGGCCTCGGCGTCGTTTCGGGATGCGATGTCGGACATCAGCCATTTGCCGCCGTCGAAACCCATGCAGGCATAGAAACGGTTTTCCCGGTCGAAATTCAGACGGGCTGTTTCAAAACGTACATCAAAATTGTAAACCTCGTCGTCGGTGGCTGTCCGCAGTTCGTTGATAGTTGAAAAATCGAGTGTCTTGTCCTCCTCGATGGGCACGCCGTTCTTGGTGTAAAACTGTTGGGCGATCTTGAGGGTAGGGGCCAATGCCGCATAGCAGAGGGTCAGTGTCATTTCATTTGTCAGGCGCGGCATGCAATAATTCTGCATGGTGGTCGCACGGCTGTCGGACAGTCCCCAGACGATCTCCTTGTTCCACCTTTCGCAGACCGCATGCCGGATGCTCATCTGAATAAGGCTTGTTTCTGAGAGTTCGAACCCAGACATTGACTGGTCGAAGTAGAATAAGTCGTGGCTAGCGTTGGTAGCATCGTCGATGGCCTGTTTGGCCGCTTCAGCTGCTTTTTCCCATTTTGTGGCGTCTTCGACAGGATTGAAATAGGGATTACCTTCTTCGTCCTTGAAGTTGGCGTAGTCCGGGTTGCCGTTGAACAACGGGCTTGCGGCCATCAGTAATAACTTTGGTTGATTGCCTTGTCGATTCGCCCATACTCACCCTTCACGCGGATGGAGGTCGGCAGGTCTGCATAGGATTCGTCGAGTAGATCCGATATGTATTGCACACACTCGTCGACGGGTTGGCGCTTGATCTGCATTTCTTCGGCCGTGGCCGAGATGGGGAGGTTCTTGTCGACGATGGGAATGGGGCCATACATGCGCAACAAGAAGAAGTGATAGTAGGCTTTCAGGAATTTAACCTCAGCCAGCCAGCGACTGCGCTTGTCCAGCGTTAAGTCTTTGACCTTGCTCATGTCCGACACGTTTTCGAGGAAAGTGTTGCATTCGCGAATCGCCATGAAGTAGGGTTGTCCCTCCATCGATCCGTCCCAATAGTTGGCTATGGGGTCGTTGGAATTTTGCATGTTGCGTGCGATGTAATCCCATGTGTATGCCTGGGGTTGTAAACGGGGATATGCCATCCATATCTCGTCGCCCGCTACGAGGGACGGGTTGGCCGCCAGATTTGCAAGGTCGGGCAGGAAGGAGTAGCAGGTATACAGGTATTTTTCCGCTTCGATCTCGCTCGCGAAAGCGTGGTCTATCGTGGCTACGTCGTCGGGCACAATGTCCAGATAATTACAGGACGAGAACAGCGATCCTACAGTTAGTAGAACCGTGATGGAAATAATTTTTATATTCGATATTTGTTTCATATTCGGATTGATCTTGATACGGTTAACTTATTCTTAAAGGGTAATGTTCAAACCGATATTGTAAGTTCTCTGTACTGGGTAGCCAAGGCCACTTCCGCCCATTTCGGGATCCCAAAGTTTGAACTGGCTGATCGAAAACAGGTTCGAACAGTTTGCATATACGCGCAGGCCTTTCAGGCCGATCTTGAGGGCAACCTTATCGGGCAGATTGTAGCCAATTTCAATTGATTTGAGACGGAGGAATGCTCCGTTTCTCATCCACCAGGTAGAGGTTTGGTTATTGTTGGCCCGCGTTTTATCACTCAAGCGTGGCCAGAATGCATAGGAATTGCGATTATCTTCGGACCAATGGTCGTTGGCGATAACTTTCAGCAGGCCGCTCTGCAGACCATTGCCCCGGTCGATGAAGGGTGCGCAGGCATCTGCGTCGATGAAGATCGAAGAGCGACCGGATCCCTGGAAATAGAAACTGAAATCGAATCCCTTGTACCCCATGGTCGCACCGAATCCATAGTTGATTTCGGGTGTGGTGGGGTGTCCGATAGGTACTTTGTCAGCTTCGGTGATTTGTCCGTCGCCGTTGATGTCGCGGTATTTGATATCTCCAGCCTCGTATTCTCCGAAAGTTTGCAGCGGCGAGTTGGCCACCTCGTCATCGTCGATGAAGAGGCGCTCGGCAATATAGCCATAGGGCTGACCGATGCGTTGCCCCACGACGCTTCGGTAGTACTCGTTGGCTGCATAGGCGGGTTCATCGTATCTCGTTATCTTGCTCGTGGCGAAGGTAAAGGTGCCCCTTACCTGTGTCCAAAAGCCGTTACTGAAGAATTTGGCGTAATCAAGCGAAATGTCGATGCCCTTGGTCTCGGCTTTACCTACGTTTGCCGAACCGTTGGTTTGCAGACCCATCGTGCTGGGGACATAGGAGCGCGTGAGCAGGATGTTCGAGCGTTTTTGCTGGTAGACGTCCACCACAAGAGTCAGATCCCAGAGCCCTCCGTCCAGGCCGACGTCCAGCTGGCGCGATTCTTCCCAGCCGATCTTGTAGTTTGCGTAACGTGAGATCGATACACCTGGTTTAGTCGTGTAAGGAGAATTGTCGCCGAAAGAATGTCCCCGGTTCGAATCGTTGAGATTCACGTTTGACATGTAGAAAAAGCGGTCGTTCACATCGCCGATCTGGTCGTTACCGATCAGGCCATAGGAAACACGCAGTTTCATGTCGGAGATGACCTTCTTGAGCGGGGCGAAGAATTTTTCGTTGGAGACGACCCAACCGCCGCCGATCGAGGGGAAGAAACCCCACCGCTTGTTGCTCGAAAAACGCTCGGATCCGTTGTAACCGAAGTTAAACTCCAGCAGGTAGCGGGAGTCGAAGCCGTAAGTGAAACGCCCCGAGAGTCCCAGGTTGCGCGACGGCAGCGACCCTTCGAGCGTGCCGGCATTACCGACAATCGAATGGCGGATCGTCCCGATGAGCATACCCGTCACCTGGTGCTTGTCGGCGAAGGTGCGGTCGTAATTGATGACGGCTTCGCCGTAATAGGCCGTGCTGACCTTCTTTTCGCCTTCGTTGTAATTGAGGTATTCGGTACCCGGCGTCCCGATCGAAGCGTTCCCGCCATCGTTGAACGGGGTCAGCACGACGCCCTGCGACGTGAGGTCTGCCTTGTAATAGAAAGGATTGTACTGGCGGGTAGTCGAGAAGAAGGAGTACCGCTGGGTATATCCCATGGCGCGTGCCGTAAGTCCGGGCACCCAGAACCCGAAGTCCTGCTTGAACTCGATCTGGGCATTGATGGTCGAGGCATTGTTAACCTGGTAGCCCGAAACCATCTGCGCATAGGGGTTCGTGTAAAGCTGGCCCGTCGAATTGGGGGTCAGCGCGCTGCCGAACATCGGGTGCGTGGTCGTCGGCGAATAGCTCTGCGGATAGACGGCCGGGAAGGCCACTGGGTTGGCGGCCATGGCTGAATTGAAGATTTTTTCACCTCCGCCGATCGGGCCGTGATAGTCGTCGAACTGCGCATAGACGCGCACTGTCGCCACCGTGGTTTTGGTCAGCTGCAAATCCGTATTCGAACGGATCGAATAGTTCTTCAGGCTGATGTTATTCTTGAAATCGTTTCCGTTGTCGTTCCGCAACACACCGTTGTCGATGTTGAACGTACCGGCCAGGTAGAAGCGTGCGACACGCCCGCCGCCCGAGATATTCGCATTGAACCGCTGGTTCATGGTCGAGGGTTTGATCAGCTGGTCGATCCAGTCGTTGTTCGGGTAGAGCACCGGGTTGTCCCCACGGCGGGTATGTTCGATCTTGTCCTTCGAATAGGTCAGCGGCGACTGCGGGTTACGCGTCAGCACGGCCTCGTTGGCCAGTTGCATGTAGGTAATGTTGTCGGCGAAACGGAAATTGCGGGTATTGGTCGAAATGGAGTTCTCGGCGCGGAAGTTGAACTGCGTCTTCCCCTCGCGGCCGCTCTTGGTATTGACCAGCACCACGCCGTTGGCACCCCGGGCACCGTAAACCGCCGAGGCCGTTGCATCCTTCAGCACCGAGAAGTCGGCGATGTCGTCCGGCTGGAGACGGGCCAGGTCGGTCGATGACGATTCGATGCCGTCGATCAGGATCAGCGGATTGACCTTACCGGCACCGAACGAACCGACGCCACGAATGAAGAACTCGGCATTGTCCTGCCCGGGTTCACCGCTGCGCTGATAGGAGATCATACCGGCGACCTGACCGCCGATCATCGTCGTAAGGTTGCTCGTCGGGCCTTTCAGCTCCGAAGGCTTGACCGTGGCGATGGCACTGACGAGACTCTCCTTCTTCTGGGTGCCGAAGCCTACAACCACTACATCCTCCATCTCCTGTGCAGCCGTTTTGAGCATAATGGAAAGGATACGGCGGTCTCCGACAACCAGTTCCTGGGGTTCGTAGCCCAGGAACGAGAATGCGAGCACGGAATTCTGGTCGGGAACATGGATCGAAAACTCACCGTTACTGTTCGAAACGGTGCCGTTGGCCGGGTTCGCCTTCTCGACAACGGTCACACCAGAAACCGGGTTGCCGTCTTCATCCACGACCGAGCCCGAAATGGGAAACCCCTTTTGCGGGGAAGGTGCATTTGCGAAACCCGCACCGGAAATGTCGGGAAGCGGGTTTGCAGACATTTTTTCAAACGGGGTGGCGGCCGCGAACGCAGCGGTCAGGCCAAAAGCGACCGAGGCAAACAATAGGAGTGCCCGTTTGCCCCAGGCACAATCTGCCGGGCGGAAAATCATACCAATATTCGTAAACCTTTCACCATAAATGCGATTTTTAAACATAACATTGATAAGGGTTAGTAATTAAATAGGTTAGTTGTAAAACAGACAGACACAACCGGGAACGCTTCCGGGAACAAAGCTTATTATAATAGGTAATAGGTCATAGGCATCTGATTTTAAGGTAGTTGGTTGTTGTATACAAAATTAAATCCAAATGCCCGGCGGCCACGCAGGTCAAATGATCGTAATGAATAAGAAAATGATATTTTAAAAAGGCGCGCGAATATCAATTTACTATAAGTTAATCCCAAATTCTATGCTATCCATAATGGATTTAGCCTCTAAATTTGCCTCAGACCAACGGAGCGCTGCCGGACAGCCGTCGGATTCCCCCGACGGCATGACGATTTATCATCCCACCTCATTTCAGATTCACCCAAACTATCAACCAACATGAAAATCATCGACTTGACAGGCAGAATCCTCGACCTGCTCCTTTTATTCCGCATATTCAGGCAAGCATGCCCCGCCGTCCCCTGGGAACCGACCATCAACCAGGTGGTCTGGCAAGGGAACGCCAAACGGCTCATCCTGCTCGTGGAAACGAAAGAGAGGCCGTTTTACACACCCAACGCCAATGAAGAGTACGACCGGATGCTCAACGGCGAGAACTATACGGGCCTCGGCTGCGCAGGCAGCGCGCGGCAGTTCCTGATCGACAACTCCGGCGGGAAATTCAGCCCTGAATTCATCGTCGTAGGCCCCCTCACGCTGTCGAAATCCATGGGATATTACGGAGGGAAGCCCCAGCCCGGCGAGGGAAACGACGGCGACGTAGGCAAGATGGTCATCGAAGCGTGCAAGATGGCCAAGGAACTGCACGGCATAGACTTCTCCCAGTTCGACTACAACAACGACAACAAAGTCGACAACGTATACCTCTTCTACTCGGGGCCCAACGATACCACGATTCCCACCCCGTGGCCGCATGCGTCGGGCGTAGCCGGTGGCGGCCTGGTGCTCGATGGAAAGCTGGTCGACAGTTATGCGATCTCGCAAGAGATGGCGTCCGAAACGATCCGGGGCGGTTATACCACCTTCCTCCATGAATTCGGACATACGTTAGGGCTCACGGACGATTATTCGGGCCGCCTGGGACGCTTCTCGATCTACTGTGACGGAACGTTCAACGGCGGGATCATCCCGGTCAACTTCAACGCCATGGAGCGATTGATGCTCGGCTGGCTCGACTACGAGGTGATCGACCGGGAGGGCGAATATACGCTCGAACCACTGGCTAAAAACAAGGGGTTGCTGCTGAAGACCAACAACCCGGACGAATATTTCCTCTTCGAGAACCGGAGCAACAGCGGCGACATCACCCCGTGGGACTCCTATTTCGAATACGGGGGAATGCTGGTGTGGCACATCGACCGCTCCCAAAACATCGTGACCTGGTCGGACGGCAGCGGCACACACTCGAATACCGCCATGGGCATGTGGGGCATGAACGCCCCGAACGGCTCGCCTTCACACCCCTGTCACGAGCTGATAGAGGCGGACAACGACAACAACCCGTCATCCTACCGCGCCGGCATGTATTTCCCGGGTACCCGGCAGGTCACAAAGCTCAGTTCACAGACTCATGCGGAATTCAAGACCTGGGCCGGGCTTCCGGTCGGGATCGAAATCGACGACATCCGGCAGCAAGCCGACGGCAACATCACTTTCACGGTGAAGAAATCCGACGCGGCATCGCTCAGCGTGACAGTAAAAAACAGCGCAGGGAAATTGCAAACCAACACCCACATCAGCCTCACGCCCGTCGACGAGGTCGAGCGTCAATCGGTCATGGTCACCCGGAGCCTGGTAGCCTCCGGAAAGAAAATAACCGGAGACACGGGACTGAGCGGGATATGCCTGTTTGCAGAGATACCCACAGGCAAATACCGGATCGAAGCGGACAAGGAAGGCTACCTGATATACTCCGGATACGTAGAGGTAATGCAGGGTGACAATACCTGCGAAATCACTTTGCAGGCAGTCGAGGAGGCCGGCGGGACGGAGCTCAAATGGCATACGGGACAAAACCTGCAAGGCATATTTTTCGTCCCGGGACAGATCCGGGCGGCGGGCTGGGACAGCAGCGATCTCGCCCCGTATGTGGGACAGACCCTCCGGAAAGTAAATATCCAGCTGGGCGGAGACAACAATGTCGCCGACCTGTACGTCTTCGTCGATGACCAGATCGTATACTGCAAACCCATGGAAAATATCGTCGCGAATGGCGTGACGACCATAGACCTCTCGGCCGAAAATATCGTCATCGAAGCGGGCCGAAGCCTCAAGACGGGCTACCTGCTGCATTCTGCCGCGGACTGGCCTTCGACGGCCGACGGCGGCCCGCAGGTTGACGGCAAGGGCGGCCTTATCTCGACCGACAATGGCAAGACCTGGTACCTGTCGAACGACCTTGGGGTCAATTGGGTAATCTCGATCGTCCTGCACGAAGAGGTCGACGTTCCCGTGGAAAGCGTCGGATTCGATGAACCCGAGATCGAACTGGCCGTGGGTGATGAAATGACCCTGCATGCAAACGTCCGGCCCCTCGAAGTCGCCAACCGCAAAGTGACCTGGGAGAGCAGCGACGAGGCCGTCGTATCGGTCGATGCGACCGGGAAACTAAAGGCGCTTGCCACGGGCAATGCCGTCATCACGGCGACCTCGGTACAAAACCCCGAGGTATACGGCGAGTGCCGGGTTCATGTGAAAATGAGTTCCGACATGGTCGACATCATTCCCTACCAGCGGGAAGTGAAATTATCCTGGCCGGGCTACAACCCCGACTACCGATGGCTGGTAAGCTGGCGGCAGAAAGGAGGCGAAGATTACGCCTCGGCACCCGCGCAGACCGAGACCTCGCTCTATATCAGAGGACTGCAACCCGACACAGAGTACGAAGGGAGCATCTCATCCTCCGACAGCGAGGAAGCCACGCCCGTCGAGTTTGTATTCTCGACGAAGCCTCTAACATCGAAGTATGCCGTAATCGCCCTCGACAAAAAAAGGTTTGCCGTCGGGGAGGCCGCACCGCTGGTCGTCTCGAACATCGCCTGCGACGACTACACAATCACCTGGAAACTGAACGGCACGACGCTCGACGGGGACGAACACGTATTCGCAGAACCCGGCACCTGCGAGTTGCGTGCCGAGGTCACGTTCGATGACGGCACGACCGACGTATTAATCAAAGAATTGGAAATCACGAAATAAAAAGAGACGGCCATGCTCAGAAGAATCCTCATCCTCACCATGCTCTTCGCCGTGGTTACGGCCTGCAGCAAGAGCGACACCGACAAATCGGGCCATTCGTACGCCCTGTTACAAAAGGATGTGCCGGGTGTATACGAAAACGAAAACAGCCTGTTCATCTACGACAACGACCTCTACCAATACGCCTACAACACCAGCCGGCACAGTTTCCGGATACAGAATACCTCCCAAAGCCGTTACATGGCGTGCATGCTGGAAACGGCTCCCGTGGTCGACCGATACGTCAAGGTGACGGTGGAAACACAGGGAATATCGAGTATCCCCTCGCAGGAATTGCAAGCCTTAGTCCTGAAAATATCTCAGGGCAAGGTCTGGCTATGGGACGAAACGAAAAATACAGGCCTCATCATTCGGCTCGAATAACCCTCCCCGGCAAATACGGAAAAAAGGTTCCGGCAGCCATAGCTGCCGGAACCTTTCCATTATATTGTCAGCTATTTCCGCACAATCGGCCGGCTCGCGCCACGCCCAAAATTGCACAAAGCACTGGTTACAATTCCTTTCCGACGTTTATATGCACAGGCCCGAGAAGTCCGCTTTCCCGCAGCGGTTCATCGGCCGAGGGCCAGCGGATCACCCAGGTTTTGCGTGCCGCGGGCTCCTGCGCCGCATCGTAGACCAGCCTGTTGAACCAGCTCCCGGTCACTTCGACCACAACCGCATTGGTTCCGGGACGGACATAATCGCTGATGTCCGTACGGTAAGGCGGCGCCCAAAGCGTCTGCACAGGGCGGCCGTTCACCGTCACTGCCGCAATCATCCCGACACGCCCCAGGTCGAGCGTATAGGCAGCACCCGGCTCCCGGGCTTCGAACGTCGTTTCGTAAACCGCCGTGCCGGAGAACGCCCGCCCCTCTTCGGACAGGCCGAGGTCTTTCCAGGGCTTCAGTTCCGACAGTTCCAGCCTTTCGGGGGCACCCCAACCCGCCGGGAAACGAAGCGTCCAATCCCGCAGGGGGATCGCGGCGGCTTGCGCCCCTGCGGCGACGTGCGACAGCGGCAGATCGGACTCCGGGACATCCCTCCGGAATACGACGTAGCACGACCCTGACTGCGGCAGTTCGAGCGACACGCGGGTGCGATCCCCGCAGGCGACGGCCTGTGCCCGCGTTCTGCCGCCCGTCGCGGGATCCCACACTTCGACGATGCCGCTGCAACGGAAATCCAGCGTTCCGGCGAAGCCCGCACCTTTCGGAGGACACACGAAATACCAGTCCGCCCCTTCCGTACGGCGGTGCGCCCAAAGCACATCGCCCCGGACGTCGGGCGTTATGCCGGCGGCAGCGAGCGCCTCAGGAATCGCCAGCCCCGAAATCACACGACCCCTGCCGACTTTCCGCACGCCTGCGGTACGCCTTCCCCAAATCGCCTTTACGGCTTTGTCGAAACGCCGTTGCGCCTGCATCCCGCCGCTGAGCGTCGCCAACCCCTCGGGGGCCTCGCCGATAACGGTGGCGCCTGCCCGGACGAAGGAGAGGATCTTCTCGAGTGTTGCGGGCAGCATCCGGCAGTTGTCGGGCAGCCACAGCACGCTGTAACGGATACCATCGGGCGTCACGAACATTCCCTCCTCCACGCGGAGGCGGTTCATCAGGATATCGGGGTTGCAATAGTCGTATTTGTATCCTTGCAGGAAGGCGGGATCCTGGTCGGGCTTGGGGCTCAGTTCGTCACCCAGGTACCAGATGATGTCGGAAACGGGCCGCCCCCGCTCCATCATATAGCTGCAACGGGCAAAATAATCGTTGATGACGGGCATGTGTTTCCACCAGGTCTGCCCGCGCAGGAAAGGGGTGCCGATACCCGGCCCGCCGAACGATGTCCCGGGAGGCAGGAACGGCCGTTGCGGGTTATGCGTATAGGTATGGTATATGAGGTGCGTGACGCCCTCGGCCAGGTTGGTATTGGCGACCTCCTTGAGCATACTCCACTGTTCGTCCCACGTATGGGTGAACGAGGTAAAGGCTTCGGCCGAAACCCGAGGCTTGCCGTAGAAACGGGCAGCCGAGGCGGCCGGTTTTATGGGCTTGAAATTCAGCGACCCGACGAAGCCGTC
>OGOD01001443.1_pt1 | contig 14676 bp, 9 predicted proteins | sample 1573631 | NCBI WGS metagenome assembly OGOD01 (sample SAMEA2581895, study PRJEB24529) | metagenome | biome: Human gut stool | place: China | collected 2011
AGTTCACGCCGATGCTGCGGGTCGATGTCGGAACGCTCATTGCCGCTGCGTACCCCGAGTCGTAGACTTTGCCGCCGATCTGGTAGTTGAAGTTGATGCCGAAATCGAATCCGAAGAACGAAACGCTCGTGCCGAAACCGCCGAACAGGTCGGGGATCGCATTGCCGCAGAGGTAATCGTCCGCTTCCGAGTATTCCGTGGTGGTAGTCCGGGTATCGCCCTCGTTCTTATACCACATGGAACGTCCGTCCTCCGAGACGCCTGCGTATTTCTTCATGTAGAAAGTATACATCGGCAGATCCTGTCCGTAGAAATAGATGCCGCTGGTGTAACCGTTGTAGCCGTCGACCTGCAAAGTGCGGCGCTCGGGCGGCAGCAGGGTGATTTTGTTCTTGAGGTGCGTCAGGTTCACGCTGATGTCCCACTGCACGTTTTTGCTGCGGATCGGGGTGAAGTTCAGGTCGATCTCGATACCCTTGTTCGACATGTCGCCGACATTGGCATAGTAGGACGAGTAACCCAGCGACGGAGCCGTGGGGAATGCCATCAGCATGTCGGTCGTCTTGCGGAGGAAATATTCGACGCCTCCGGAAACCGTACCGCGCAGGAAGCTGAACTCCACACCGGCGTTGAAGTTGGAGTTGGTCTCCCAGGTGATGTTCTCGGATCCTTTGGCGTTGAAGACGGTCGAGACCTTTCCGTTGGCGTTTTCGATCGTGTAGGTGTTCGTGTAGCGGAAGTTACCGATGTTGTCGTTACCCTGCGAGCCGATCGAGGCCTTCAGCTTGAGATTGTCGAGCCATTCATAGGTGCTCTCCATGAAATTTTCTTTCGAAATGATCCATGCGCCGCCCAGCGACCAGAAGTTGCCCCAGCGGTGGTCGGGGTGGAAACGCGAAGAAGCGTCGCGGCGGTAGGAGGCCGAGGCGAAATATTTGCCTGCGTAATCGTACATGACACGGGCGAAATAACCCTCGTTGTTGTACTCAACCCGGTAAGAGCCGGCTCCCTGTTTGTCGATGATCGCCCCGGCAAGCTCGTCGTTTTCCTGCGTCAGCATATTGCTTTTCGTGGCCGACAGCGTGTAAATGCGGTTCTGGTAGGACTCGTGGCCCAGCATCACGTTGATGTTGTGCGAGCCTATCTGCTTGGTGTAGTTGAGAATCTGCTGTAGGTTGAGGTCGAAATTCCGTTGATGGCCCTTCGAGACCATGCCTTTTTCGCTGGCGAACTGTCCGAACCAGGGATTCGTAACCGAGGTGGAGCGGGTTTCGTCGAGCGAAACGCCGGCGTTGAACGTGAATTTGAAATCCTTGAGGAAGGTGACGTCGATATATCCCGTACCGTTGAAAGCATTGCCTTCGGCTTCCTGTTTGTTGAGACGCGAATCCGAGAGGGCGTTGCTGTTGGGGAAGAGCGAACGCTCCATACCGGCATTGTCGCCGTTGCCGTAGTCGTAGAGCTTGATGCCGTCCTCGTTGTACATGACATTACCCTCGCCGTCGCGGATGTAGAGCGGATAGATCGGACCGACGGCCGTCGTATAAGCGAAAACGTTGCCCGACGAGTTACCGGCGCCGCTGTCGTCGATCTGGTTGTAGCGGAAATGCGTGTAGTTGGCATTGGCGCTGAACTTGAGCCACTTCTTGGCCTGATAGTCCACGCGCAGACGGGCCGTATAACGATCCATGTCCGAGTTGTAGGCGATACCTTCGTTGTTCAAATAGCCGAACGATCCGTAGATCGAGGCGTTCCCGGTCTGGCCGGAGATCGAAGCGTTGTACTCCTGACGCAGGGACGAGCGGAAAGCCGCATCGGTCCAGTCGTCGGGACGGATGTAGTACTCCTTGCCCTCATAGACGAGACGGCGGCCGAGAGTCGCAGCGGGATTGACCTTACCGTTGATGCCGATGAACTCCTGCCCGGAAGGAACCGTATAGACCATATAGCCCAGACCTCCGTCATTCGCATTGGCCGTCAAATTCGTATTGGCGCGCAAATGGGCCTCGCCGACACTCATTCCCGAATTGACATAGTAGTTTTTCAGCGCACTGTAATGCAGTTCGTAAAATTGCGCCGGGTTGGTAATGTACGCATAATCCTGGACGGCGCGCGAATTGACGCCCCACTTGGCGTCGATTGTCACGTGAGCCTCCTGCGACTTGGCCTTTTTGGTGGTGATCATCACTACGCCGTTGGCGCCGCGGGCGCCGTACAGCGAGTTCGAGGCGGCGTCCTTCAACACAGTCATCGATTCGATGTCACTCGGGTTGAGGTTGTTCAGGTCTCCCGAGTAAGGCATGCCGTCCACGATCCAGAGCGGATCGTTGCCGGCGTTGAGCGAACTGAAACCGCGGATGCGGATCGTCGGACTCTCTCCCGGCTGTCCTGAGGTGTTGGTCAGCTGCACGCCCGCGACCTTTCCGGCCAGAGCCTGCGCTACGTTCGACTGCTGCGACTTGGCGATGTCGTCCGATTTGATGACGGTCGCCGAACCGGTGAAAGCCTCCTTTTTTGCCGTACCGAACGCCACGACGATCACGTCGTCGATAGCCTGTGTGTTCTCTTTCAGCACGACGTCGATCCGGGTTTGCGTTCCCACCTTGATCGTGTGGGACTGATAACCCATGAACGATACGACCAGCACATTGTCCGGTGCGGCTTTGATCGAAAAGCTGCCGTCCGCACCGGAGGTCGTACCCTTCGTAGTGCCTTCGACCAGAATGGTGGCGCCGACGATGCCGGCCCCCGCATGATCTTTGACCGAACCCGTAATTTCCCGTTCCTGCGCATGGGCGGACAAGAACAGGCCGAGAACAGCCATCAATGATAGAAAGATTTTTTTGGTCATAAATGCGCCATTTTAACGCTGGTAAAAAAATGATTGTAGAAAATTTGCCGTCTTCGTGTCCCGGCGCGGAGCCGAAACATTCCTCCTCCCCTTCCGGAAGCCCGGAGGGGGGGGGATGTCATCCGCCTGTCCGGTCACCGAACCGGCCGGATCGCAGCCTATTCGTAGAAATCGTCTGCAAGGTCGTTCGGCTTCGAGCCCGAATACTTGTCAGCCTTGCCCCGGAATTCGATGATCAAGGTGTTTCCGGTTCCGGTCGGATCAGGGTTCCATGTACTGAATACTCCCCAATCGACCATCGAGAATTTGAAGATCCACTTCTTGTTCTCCTGCTTGACGGTCACTGCCGCCTTCTCGGGACACCGCATGCAGTACTTAGCCTTGTCGGAATATCCGTACCCGTTATATGAGGACAGATACATATACTGGAACCTGAGGTTCCATTTGCAATTCGTGCCTTCCGCAGGCAGGTCGATCTCTCCTTCATGGTCGAGGTAGCTGTCCGGCAGGAAAAACATCGGAGTAGTATTATCCGCATCGATACTCTCGGTGAAAGCATTCCGGAAATAGAAGCAATATCCCGATAGCAGATCGCCGGTATAACTATCCCGATAAGCCGGGTCGTGCCGCACCTCCATCGCCGTAACGGGCCAATACAGCATGTCCTTGTTATCCTTGTCCAGGAATTTGATATAGGGCTCGAACGGTTTGACGGGCTTCAATGTTTCTTCATCCATTGCGTCGGCCGTCGCAGCCGTCGGCACACCGTAGTATTCGGCTTCGACCCCGATGCCGTTTTATCTGCGGGTAAATCTCCTTGCCGCCAGCGGGATTGGGATGGGTCTCGATCGTACCGGTCAGTCCCGCATCCTCGCCGTAGTAGGTCTGATAGGTCTTGTGGTCGTAGAGCCGGAACCAGTAATCGGAGGTCTGCGCCGCAACGTCGATCACGCCGTCGAACTTGGCCGCCAGCACCCGCACATACGCAGCCCAATGACCTTTGGCAAGATCAGCCGGGGCTGCGGCCGTTTCGGCATCGCCCAAAGCGAATACGTAGCTGCCGACCTGCGGCTCCTGCGAGAAGAGCGCGGCGATCGGGGCCTCGGCTGCGGCCGCAGCCTCGCCTCCGGCTGCCGGCTCCGTCACCTTGATCGTATTGGTGGCCGCATAGCCTCCGGCGAACGTGCCTTCGTAGGCGGCACGCAGGCGCTTCCCGTCTTTCGAAGCGTCAAGCGCGACGATGAGCCCCTCGATCGTGCCGAATTTATCCGTCAGGTACTTCGCCGTCAGCGTTCCGGTCGTCCCGGCGCCCGTTGCGAATTCACCGCAGCGAATCTGCACCTTCGCGGGATCAGCTGTCGCAAGGTCGATTTCCTCCGTTCCGAACAGCTCCTCGGCAAGCAGAATCTCCACGCCCGCAGCCCCCTCCTCGGGAGCGGCCAGGCCCTCTTGCTCGTAGAGGCAGAAGCGGCGGTTGCCTTCGCGGACATTGCGCCACTCGACGACGCTTCCGACGGCGGCGATCCGATTGTCGATCTCGTATTGGTTCGTCAGTTCGACGTCACGCTCTTCCGTACAGGTATTCTGGTAACGGGCGATCAGCGTCTTGCCGCTCTTCAATTCGACGTAGGTATAGAGATTGAGCCGGGTTTCCGTCACCAGATCGGCGGAGAGTTCTACGCTCGCGACGTCGTTCATCGTCGTCTTTTTCACCGAAATATCCTTGTATTCGATTTCGAACGGATCGGAGGCCGTGTTCACGGTGCCCTTGGGGCTCTCCACCATCACGCGCAGATAATCGTCGGCCTGTTTCATCTGCTCGGCATTGATCAGCCCCTCGGTCGGCGAGAGATAAAAGGTGTGGCTGCCGTCTTCTTCAGCGACATAGATTGCCGACTTGATGCCGACGAGATCGCCTCCGTCGTACTGGATTTGATCGGTCGGAGTTACAGGAGGCTTCTTCCCGGGGTCGGGGTCGTCGTTGGGATCGTCGTCATCGCATGCACCCAGCATGGCTGCCGATGCGAGCAACGCGCACGCCAGCGCGCGCAGTCTGTAATGGGTCGAGTTTTTCATAACGATTGTTTTTAATAGCGCGGGGTTCGGGAAAACCCCGCGCTATCCGGTTTTTCTGTTGTCATTCGGTCATTCCGGCCTTTTGGAACATGACGCCCGGCAGTTCTTCGGCCAGGCGGCTCATCGGAACCGACGGAGCCGGCAGGCGACGCAGCAGCCTGGGCGGTTCGAGATGATCCTTCTCAGCCGCAGCACGCCCCGTTTGGCTTACGACAGGGCCCTCCCACGTTCCGCGCACATGATGCTTGCGCACGCAGATGCCGTCGACCTCGAATCGGTACCAGTTGTCCTTGCCTTCGCCCTCGACTTTGGTGATTGTAACCTGACCGCCGTAAAGCAGCGCATGTGCGTCCATGTATTCGAAGACATTGCCGTCTCCCCATGTCGAGTAAGTCTGGTGCATCCATCGGCTGCCGCTCAAAGCGCCGTTCAGCATGATGCCGCGCATCATGACGCCGGGCTTGATGAATTCCGGCCAGCGCTGTTCGGTCACCTCGTAGGTTCCCGGAGTGATTTCGTTCTCCTTGCCCGGCTCGGTGGTAAGTTCCACACGGACGATGTCACCGCCCGGCTCGCGATCCACGAAGTCTTCGAGATGGTCTCCTACCCATTCGATACCGATATTGATGAATTGCAGACCGCATCCGTAGGAACTGATCGGTTTGTAGCCGATGCCTTGGATATAGACCTGATCCGAAGTATAGTAATGCGCCTTTTTGATCTTCGACAGATCCATGTCGTAGTCACGCTCGAGCGTCGAGGTGCCGTCGTCATCGGACTTGTCGTCGGATGCGTCGGTGATCGGAATGACTCCGGTGTACGAGCCCTTGAGGGTAAAGCCGTCCTTCGAGGTAAGGTTGAACTCGATCTTGTATACCGGTTCTATTTTGCCGTCTTCGCCTTGGGCCGTACCGGCGGCCTCGATCTTGATGATGCCCTCCTTTCCGTAGGAAAATTGTCCGAAAGAGGTTCCGTCGTCCAACTGGACATAAGTGCCGAGCGGGAATACCAGCCCCTCCATCGGAATTTCCACGGCGGGCATCCACGACCCCCATTGGAACGAGGTGTTGGCCAGATATTCGTGGGGCTTGATCACGGCTTCCTTCGGATTGCCGAACAGGTCGTTGAATACGACGAGCGCAGCGGCGAGACCGCCCTGCCCCTCCTCCGTGTCGTAGGTTTCGTCGTAAATGTTGATCTGCATCATGCCGGTACCTGCTTCGAGCATGTTGCCGTAATAGGTCGCGGTGGCGCTGACTCCGACCACGTCCACGTCGCGTCCGATCTGTGGCAGGTAGAAACCGCCGTCCTCCGGCTGGTCGACGATCTGGAGCTGTCCCTCATAGACGATGCTCTTTTCGGAACCGTCCGTATCGACGAAACGAAGCGAAATGATCCAGATGTCGCCTTCGCGGGTGACTTTCAACGGCTCTCCCGAAACCAGCGACAACTGGGTCTTATTGCCTTCGGCGTCGATATACTGAACGCCGGTATATTGGGCCGTGAACGTGTGATCCTCGTTGAGCTGGCTGGCCATATATTCACCCTCGGGAAGCGTGTAGGCATCTTCGCCCGGAACCGCATAGAGGTCGGCCACGAAAAGGTAACCCGCCTCTTTGAGCGTCACCCGCCCTTTGGATACGGTATGCTCGGCATCCGTGAAGGCCATATAATAGTTGTGCGACTCCACGCCCTTGACCGGGCCGAGGTACCACGACAGCGGAACTTTATCCAGCAACACCTTGTCTGCGTCATCTCCCACCTCCGAAGCGTCGGAATTCTTGCACAGTCCGTAATAGGCAACCGTCAGCGTTTTTCCGCCGGTTTCGATTTCGGCGGAAATACGAGCGACGCGGGCCGAGAGGAACTCGACCGAGAGATCCGCTTTCGAGGCTTCTCCGACGTTCGAGGAGTTTACGTCGATCTCCCCATAGGCGATTCCGTTGCCGGCAACCGCAAAATCGACGGCTCCGGAAGGTTGTTTGACGGTAATTTTGACGGCATCGTCGGCGATCAGCATGCCGTCCACATCCACAAGCCCTGCCGTCGGCGAGAGATAGATCGTATAGACGGAGGCAGCTTCCGAAGCATCTGCCTTTTCGCCGTTTCCGGGTGTCTCGACCGAGTAGACGGCGGATTTGATTTCCCGTACGACACCGTTGCAGATCAGGGCATTCCCGCTTTCTGGCATGTCGGGGTTGCCGGATGAAGTGGAATCGTCGTCCGAACATGAATTCAGTACGGACGCTCCTGCCATGCAAAGCATGGCCAGAAAGGATAGGTACAACTTTTTCATAGGATGAGATTTAATGAACCGGCTTCCCGGTTTGGCTTTCGGATGTGATAAGCATAATGAAATGCCATACTTAAAACAGTCGATACAATCTACAAAATGAAACCCTGAACGGATTCCAGAAAAATTACTTATCGAGTTTTCGGGATTTTATCGACTTGACACGAGAACGGCGCCAAGGAAAAATCCCCCCCCCTCGCAATTTGACGAGGAAAGAGGATTCTCTTTGTCGCAAAAATAATAAAAAGATTTTATCCTAATTAATTTTTCGCAAAAAAATCATCAGCAATTACGCTCTAAATGCATAAAAAAGTCTTGCAAAATGCGCATTTTAAGAACAGATTCGCACTTCAGACCGACGGCGAAATCGGGCAGGGCAACCGCTTCGAAACTGCTCCGCCAAACCAAAAACAAGGATGGAATAAAATATACTATATATAAATATGATCTCTTTCCAGATGAGTGGATATACCACGCCCGCGTCCTGCAAACCTCACATTACCTTATCCCGATAGTCGGGGTGAAATATACACAGTGACAACCGTCTGGCTGCCACATCCGAGCACCACACCCTCCGAGCTGAAATCAATCGTTGTTATTCCAGCTTGGCCAACAGTTGCCGGACGAATGCTTCGTCGGCATCGGTCAGGGTGTATTCGGGAACGCCGGCGCACCCGCCCATCGAGACCTGCGGATTACGGAAGCGCATACCGCTTTCGCGTTCCCGGCGGGCGCTGAAGTGCAGGGCATCGACCCCTGTGGCGGCCAGCAGGCGGGCGTTCGACGGATTGACGCCGCTTCCGGCCATGATTTCGATGCGGCCGGCCGCCTGCGCCGCCAAGGCTCGCAGCGTCCCGACACCCTCCTGCGCCGTATTGCGGCCTCCGGAGGTGAGCACCCGGCGGCATCCGGTGCGGATGACCGCTTCGAGCGCCTGCCGGGGATCGCGCGTCATGTCGAACGCGCGGTGGAACGTCACCTCCATCCCCTCAGCCTCGCGGACAAGCTGCGCCGTGCGCGTCTCGTCCACCTCTCCGTCGGGGGTCAGCACGCCGAGGACCACCCCGTCGGCTCCGCAGGCACGGGCGAAGCGAATCTCTTCGGCCATCAGCGCCGTTTCGGCATCCGTATAGCAAAAATCCCCGCCCCGAGGGCGTATCATCACGCTCAGCCGCAGGCCCGGTAGACTCCGGGCGTAGCGGATCAGCCCGGCGGAAGGGGTCGTACCCCCTTCGAAGGGCGCGGCACAAAGCTCGATGCGCGTGACGCCTGTCCGCCGGGCTATATCGCACGCATCGCAGGTATAGGCGCAAAGTTCAGTCGTCATAAATTCCGGTCATAATTGGTGTATGGTGTACAAAAGACGGTCGCCGAGGCCAATCGTATAGCCGTGGGATTCGAACACGACACGGTTGAACGTATCGCCGATCAGAAAGACCGGAAGCGAAACGTTCCCCGGCAGCTGCATCGCTTCGAGAATCCGCCTGCGAACCGAGCCGTCGCGGTCGATGCCAAAGGTGACGGTCGCCGGCAGCGGGGCCGCGGGCGACGCCGTGTATTTCCGGTACGCCCCCTCGTCGGGGAAGAGCAGGATCAGCGAGCGTCCCCACGCTTCAAGCTCCGCGGCTTTGGCCGCGATGTCCTTCAGCGCATGATCTGTAGGCTCCTGTCCGACGCACAGCAATCCGATCACGAAATAACCACGTCCCGCAGTCGTGAGGACCGACGTTTCGGCTCCCGTCGCGGCGTCAGTGAATTTCGACTCCGAATCGAAACTCCCGATCACGCGAACCGCCTCCGAATTGTCGCGCATCGTCAGGTTCGTTTCGGTCGTACTGTCCGGACGGACGTTGAAGAACGACACGTTCCCCAGCACGCTGCCGCTGGCGAGCCGGCTGCCCGTCACAAGCATATAATAACCGGTTTCCAGATCGGCGGGAGCCCGGAACAGCTCGCTCCACCGCTCGAAATCAGGATAGTTCAGCAGGGAGAACGACTGCCCGTCGAAGCGCGAAAGGGAGAAGTGCCGGAAATACTCCGGATCGTCGAGACGCGGAATCGGCGCATAGTTCAATTGCAGCCGCCCGGTCTCCAGTTCCCGGTTCCCGGCCGCGTCGAAATCGACGGGCACATCCTTCCCGGCATGGCGGTAGAAGAGGTTGCCCGTCACGCGGTCGATCCACGCCGGGATGCCGAGCGAACGAGCCGCGGCAACGAAGAAGATAGCCCGCGAGAGTTTGTCGGCCGTCCGGCTACGCCACACGCCTTCGGGCGAGATGGTCGTGGAGACGGTGCAGAGTTCCGGACGCAGGGTCAAGCTGTCGCGGCACCACGCCACCAGACGCTGCGGGTCACGGCGGAACGCGGCGGCATCGGCGGCCGGAATTTCCCGCTGCAGGAACGACCGGTAGGGCGTGAGCATCTCATCGGCCACACGCGGGGCCAGCACGGTCGCGGCGTCGGCATTCTTGTCCGTATTATAAAGATGATCCGCGAGCACCGCCGACGGCGTATCGCGCAGATCCTTTTCCGACAGCGTGGCGAGCAGTTGCAGCGCCCGCCCGGTGCATCCTTTCCGGCTCGCGCCGCGCAGGAAATCCATAATTTCGGCGTGATTGCCTCTCGAAGCGGCGATAAATCCGGCCACATCGTCCGGCTTCATGCCGACAGAACGTGCAAACTCCGCAACGGCGGGTTTCGCCGGGAACGTGGCGATATAGGCGTTGCGGATGGAGTCTTCGCGGTTGAAGCGCCGGTCGTTCTCCGCACGCTGAGCGGCCGTCACCTCCGGCAAATTCGCGCTCTCGGCCGGAGGAACGATGTCGACGGGGAAGGAGAATTCGTCGCCGATCGCATGCTCCAGCACCACCGTCGCCTCCGTCTCCCTCCCGAAAGAAACCTTCCGAACCCCAAACCGGCCATCACAGACAGCCGTGACAAGCATATCGCCCAGACCCGCCGACAGCGACGCCCGCCCCCGGACGTCGGTCGTTTTGCGCGATACGGTGTAGAACTCGGCGTAATTGTAAAGTTTGAACTCCACGGTCGCACCCTCCACGGGACTGCCCGCCGTGTCGGTGACCGTCACGGTGAGCGGGGCGCACGCGGCATAGTTCGAGATCACATTGATCTCGGTGTAGTTGGCCGTGGTTTTCATCACCTCCTCCGAACCGTCGTAATAGCCGAAGACCTTGGTATGCATCAGCATCCCGCGGCTGGCCGGGGCGTTGAACCACCCCAGGTCGAGCACCGGTTCCGGCTCGCAGGCCCCGAGGAAATGCCACCGTCCGTCGGCCCAGGCCTCTACCCAGGCGTGGTTGTCGTCGGTGTGCGCCCAGCGGGGCGTGTAGACCTGCCGGGCCGGGATGCCCACCTACCGCAGGGCCGCAACGAGCAGCGTGGACTCCTCGCCGCAGCGGCCGTAAGCCGTGCGCACGGTGGCCAGCGGCGAACTAGTTCGCGCATCCGACGGCTGGTAGTTGGCCTTCTCGTGACACCAGTGGTTCACTTCGAGGATGGCGTCATACATCGACAGCCCCTCGACGCGGGGTTTGAGTTCATCGTGAAATACCCGGCGCGAATCATCGAGACACTCGTTGTTGACCCGCACGGGCAGCACGAAATGCCGGAACAACTCGTCGGAGACGCTCCTGCCCCAAGGCATCTCCTGCCGGACAGACAGCGCACAGCGCACGTTTTCCAGATAAAAATCGCCCAGATAGTCGGTAATGTCCCCCACGGGCATATAGGCATAGAGAAACGTCATTGCATCGCGTTCCTGCGGCGTCATCGGTTCGTCGAATATCCCGAACAGATCGCCCCGGGGGAGCAGCTCCTGTTTGTGCCGGAAATCGGTCTCCACGCGCCGCATGAAACCCTCGTTGCCGGCCGGGGAGCACGCCGACAACACGCCCGTGAGCATAAGCAGGCCGGCGAATAGCTGTGTCGTTTTTTTCATCGTAAAGTGAGTTCTATGATTCGGTCGGTATCCTCGGGAACATGCTCCAGATTCAGGACGATCCCTTTTCCCCGGAGCGTGTCGAACTTCACCCGCTCGCCGTTGTTCAGGCACCGGGCTTCCCCGACTTTTTCCGCAAGCGGCAGGTACAGCGCATCGTCCTGCAAATCGAGCACATGCACGTAAAGTTTGTCGCCCTTGCGCGTCGTCACGCCCCAGTCGTGGGGCGGGATGTCGCCGCCGCGGGTTCCGTAGATGCTTTCGCCGTACCGGGCGAGCCATTCGCCCATCTCCCGCAGCCGTTCGACGGCCGTCGCAGGCAGTTTTCCGTCGGGTTGGGGACCGATGTTGAGCAGCAGGTTTCCGTTGCGGCCCGCAGCCCGCACGAGGTAGTGGATCAGCGTCTTCGACGATTTGTAGTCGAGGTCGGTGATCTTGTAGCCCCACATGCCGTTCATCGTCTGGCACGTTTCGAGCGGCAGGCGGCCGATCTCCTGCCCCGAAAGTCCGGCGGTGTTCTCGCCCGGAAGGTCGCGTTCGAAAATCTGGATGTCCTCGCCTTCGAACGGAACCAGGTGGTGGTTGTTACCCACCAGACAGGCCGGCCTGATGGCATGGATATGGTCGTACAGCCCGCGGAGTTTCCAGTCGAAATCCGGGTTCTGATCCTGATCCCACACCCCGTCGAACCACACGGCGCCCACCGAACCGTAACCCGTCAGCAGTTCCGTGAGCTGGCGTTTCATAAAATCGTAGTAACGCTCGTAGCTGATCGCCGTGCCGGGACGCCCCGTCCCAAGCCCCGTCCGCCCGCGCGGGCAGTCGTCGCGGTACCAGTCGATCAGTGAGTAATATAGGTGCAGTTTTATCCCCTGACGGGAGCACTCATCGGAGAGCGCCTTTACGATATCCTGTTTATACGGCGTGGCGTCCACGATGTCGTAGTCCGTCTGCGCGGTGTCCCACATCGAAAAGCCGTCGTGGTGGCGCGTCGTGAAGCAGACGTACCCCGCACCCGAGGATTTGATGGCCGAGACCCACTCCGCGGCATCGAAATCATGTGGATAAAACGCATTGGCCAGCTTGGCGTACTCCTGATAATTGATATTGCGGTTGGTCATAGTCCATTCGCCCGTGCCGAGCAGCGAGTAGAGCCCCCAATGAAGGAAAATGCCGAATTTGGCATCCTGAAACGCCGTCCGAGCCCGAAGGTTCTCGGGTGACGGGACATAAGGATCAACCACCTGTGCCGATATCGTTCGGCAGACAGCAGTGCAAAGCAATGTAAAAAACAGTTTTTTTATCATCTGCGAGTAAAAATTTAGCCCGGGTATTTACAATGCTTATCTACCTTTCTTTTTTTCAAAGAAGAGGCAAATTCTATATTAAATGAATATCCAAAGATAGCACAAAAACTCATCAAAGCATATCAAAACCAAAAATTTTAATATGCTTTAAAGTCAAGTATTCTGTAAAATACCTCTTTTAGCGTCGATTAAAAGGCTACTCTGCCAACGCATACCGAGGCAGTTGCACCGACACCTATACTTGGCAGAACAACATGAATTTTTTTGACGATCCCCTTTACGAATCCCATAACCAAGCAAAGCTGATAGATCATAACTGACAACACTCTAACGTTATTCGCTCTACGATTTCTGTAGTCTGGAATTTTCTTCGTATCTTTAAGAAACCGTAAAAACTATTTGAGCCATGAAATTCTTTATCGACACGGCCAATCTGGAACAAATCCGCAAGGCGCACGAACTGGGCGTCCTGGACGGCGTAACGACCAACCCATCGCTGATGGCCAAAGAGAACATCCGGGGTACGGAAAACTGCAACCGTCATTATGTTGAAATCTGCAACATCGTCGAAGGGGACGTGAGCGCCGAGGTCATAGCCACAGACTTCGAAGGAATGGTGCGAGAGGGTGAGGCGCTGGCGGCGCTGCATCCCCGCATCGTCGTGAAACTGCCCTGCACGGCCGCAGGAATCCGGGCCGTAAAATATTTTGCCGCCAAGGATATCCGGACGAACTGCACGCTGGTATTCTCCGTGGGACAGGCGTTGCTCGCCGCAAAGGCCGGAGCGACCTACGTGTCTCCGTTCGTGGGACGTCTCGACGACATCTCCGAAGACGGCGTGGCATTGGTAGCCCACATCGTGAAGGTCTACCGCACCTATGGTTACAAAACGCAGGTGCTGGCCGCTTCGATCCGTCATACGCAGCATATTATCCAGTGCCTCGATGCGGGAGCCGATGTGGCGACATGCCCCCTTGCGGCAATCGAAGGGTTGCTCAGACATCCGATGACGAACAGCGGGCTGGAGAAGTTCCTCGCAGACCATGCACGGCTGAATACCTGAACGGAAACCGAACTGCGACATTTCCGGATGACATCTATACGCTTGAATGTACAAAATGACAAAAGTCCTATATACGAACATAGGACTTTTGTTATAAATATTATAGTCGGCCAGAAAATCACTCTATAAACAGTTCGTCTTGCCTGACGACATGCTACAGCGTCAACATACTGCGCACGACTCTGCTTTTTGAGGGTTGCAAAATAATTTCGGCAGAGTCGGCCGCCAAGACGAACAACGCATTAACATGATCTAATTCAACACAATACACAATTTCTAAGCAAAAGTCAACGAGGTAACGCTTTGGACACCGAAACCTCGTTTACAATTACGTTTTTTACTCTATAAGCGATATACTTCTTATCTGAAAAGCAACATAATGTCCTATGAATCAAACATCTTCCCACCCGCGAAAGATCCTTCGTACAGTAAGTATCAGTCTTCATATCAAAAAAATGTCACCTCCTCTTTCGAAATCGTTGCATCTGCCGCTGCTGTTCTTCATAGGCCTGCGTGTCGGTCAGGTCCAATAGCGTATCGACAATGCCAGAAATAGGATTGGCGATATGGTTTTGTATTTCGTGTTACGGTGCTGTGTGTTGTTCTGGAACCTGCTTGTCGTTTTTCGGTGCCGGATAGAGTTCATTGAAAACATTTGCCGAAAACTCTTTTCCCAGTACCGACCTGCGGGCAACGATGCCGTCGTTATGGTCAATGAAAGTCACACCATAGATTCTGCCGACCGGGTTAATGCGGAAAATCGTGTCGATATTCTCCGCTTTGAGCAGTCGCCGGAACTCGTCCCGTGTATTGTGTGGGCTCATGGCGTCTTTGACTGTTTGCCGAAGTCGGTCGAGCGTTCCGTCCTGCTTCAGCGCACTCTTCGACCGCTCGTAATACTTTTGAAGAGCCTTGTAGCCGACATCCCGGCCGATACGGCTCGATTTAAACGGAGTACCGATGCCATAGCCGTCATCGGTCAGGGCCCGTAGATCACTCCGGCATAATCCCTGCCGTCGATGGTTCCCGTACGTTCTTCAACTGAGACATTGAAACGTTCCAGCAGGGTGCGAAACTCTCCGTAGGACGAACATTTGTAATTGCACAAGCACGACCGCACGACGGACG
>OGOD01001446.1_pt1 | contig 14658 bp, 9 predicted proteins | sample 1573631 | NCBI WGS metagenome assembly OGOD01 (sample SAMEA2581895, study PRJEB24529) | metagenome | biome: Human gut stool | place: China | collected 2011
CCTATGTCCGGTTGAAGTAGATGCGAACCGTTACCTGAGATTCATTTCCCCGATGATTAATTGGAGTAGGAATGCTGCATGGACTAACAATTTCGTCGGTTTATGGGAACCGAGCACTCCGCTGTCCAAACAAGTGTTTGATTGGGATACTAACTTGGAAGTTACGTCAGAGGATTTGAAACTCGGTGACTACGCTTATTGTCGCGTCTGTTCCGCAAAGCAATTTCCTGAGATGTATTACTTCGGAGAAGCGGCGAAATACACAGGTAATATTGACGGCTCGACAGATTCTCTGATGTTTCCTTATGCGGTCTGCATCAATTGTTATTTCCCGGATCGAGACGCACTAAAAACTTCGGTTCGAACAAAGCGTCAATTTACGGTTAATCAGGCGTTCGGACCGATTGCTAAATATTCTCCCGAACTATTGGACAAGAAACAAAGTTTCGACATTTTGGACGCCAGTATGCGAGACGGCGCAAAGGCCATGAAGATCTCAGGTTCCGTTTTGGTATTCGGCAAAACCAAGGTTGAGTGTGAATCAAATGCTAGAGCTTTGATGGGATCCTGGCGAGAAAAGTGGTTCACATTGATGTTGGATAAATATGTCCAGTTGCCCGTTTTTACCCAGTGTTTGCCGATGAACGCAAACAACGGAATGTCCAGGTTCCTGTTCAGGACAAAGACCGTTACTACCGATCAGGCAGCAGTATTACTTCCTATTTTCGGAGAATGGAAGGGTACAGGCACCGGGCATCTTCTGATGAGTTCGAGAAACGGTCAAATCATGAGTTTCTCTCTGCACGATACAGGATCGAACAAGAACTGCGTGGTTGCAGCTCAGTCAGGTTCGGGTAAATCTTTCTTTATTAACGAGTTGATTGTTTCGTACCTATCTGAAGGCGCACAAATTTGGGTCATTGACGCGGGTAAGTCTTATAAAAAGCTTTGCGCAGACTTTGAGGGAGACTTTTTACAGTTTGACGAAGAGACTGACATCCGAATGAATCCCTTTGAGTTGATCGAGGATTATGAAGATGAAGAGGATACGTTGGTTTCTTTGCTGCTGAATATGGCGAGCCAAAGCGGAAACATCTCTGACATTCAGACCACGGGGCTAAAGAAAGCTCTTCACGATCTCTGGAAAGAGAAAGGTAAGGAGGCAACTATTGATGATGTTGCTTCCAGGCTATTGAATTTTGAAGACGGAAGATTAAAAGACATCGGGACTCAGCTTTATCCTTTCACGAGTGAGGGAGGCTATGGCCGCTACTTTAAGAAGGGTAATAACGTCAGCTTCAAGAACAAGTTCACAGTGTTGGAATTGGACGAGCTTCAGGGGAAGAAGCACCTTCGTCAAGTCATTCTTCTTCAGTTAATCCTGCAAATTCAGCACGACGTTTATTTGGGAGACCGTTCCCGCAAGAAGATCGTTGTTGTGGATGAAGCTTGGGACCTTTTGAAAGAAGGCGAGGTGGCGAGCTTCATGGAAGCTGCTTATCGTAAGTTCCGTAAATACAACGGTGCCGTTCTGATTGCCACCCAGTCCGTCAGTGACCTCTATGAAAATCCGGTTGGAAGAGCGATTGCAGAAAACTCAGCAACGATGTGTCTTCTTGGTCAGAAACCGGAAGCCATTGAGTCGGTGACAAAGAAAGGTCAACTCGAACTTTCTCCAGCATACGTAAATCTTTTGAAATCGGTTCATACGGAAGCAGGTGTCTTCTCTGAGATTTTCGTCAAGAGCGAAAGAGGCTACGGAATTTACCGTCTCATTGTGGACGACTATTCAAAACTTTTGTATTCCACTTCTCCTGATGAGCTATCAGCAATCCAACGTTGGATTGATAAGGGTTACTCGAATACAGAAGCCATTCATAAAGTTCTGGAAGAGCGTAAGGCTCGTAATTCTTAATTACTCACTTGGAAAAAATATGCCTGAAAACGTTAATTACTATCACATCACTCCATTGGTAAACGACCTTGAGCGCTTCTTTAACAAATATCGGTTGTTAGCTGTTGAATCAAAGGAGTTGGGGATAAAACTTGAAACTAAAGATCTTGCTACATTTAAACCGTTTCCTAACAAAATCTATGTCATGGGTAGCCTGAAACTGTCTCGTAATAGAAAAGCAAAAGGAATATTGATAAGAAAAGAAGGTAAACCCGTTTTAAATTATTCGGTAGCTTCTTTATGGGAGTTTGAACGTTCTCCGGACCGGATCGAAAGAAGTAAGGTGATCGTTGATTACACGATTTCTCCGAAAGAAGCTATCCCGAAGGAGTATGGAAATCTATTTACCGATGACTTTATGCTTTGGGAAGGCTTTTCGGGTATGGGAAAAGGAGGAGGACGACCTGCTGTCTTCGAGGGTAAGCCCCTTGTCCTCCCAAGCCTGATAAGAATTACTCCTGACGAACTAGAAAAAGAATTTCTTTGCCGAAATTTGGGTGGGATTTGGACACCAAAACACAAAGCGTCAGCCGAAAATCGTATTACCAGACTTCAAACGTTCGGAAACACATTTTTCCCGATGATGTCGCGACAATACTTTCCTATTAGTTGGGGCAGTTGGGAATCATTTCGCCTTGAAGGGGAAAAGTATCCGGCCCTTGAAGATGCTGTTGAACCGAATGTTTGAGAACTTTTTCTACGATGAAGATGAAAAAGGGCTATGTGAGTTTTGGGGTAAAAGCGCTGATCCTCGCAGCCCTTCTTTCGTCTCTTTTTACATTTTTCACAGCTCGTTTCCGAATAGGTATAGACGATCAGAAAGTCCCGTGTCTCGGACATCACGTGTACTTCATTGATCTTAAGAGGGTTGAAGCAAAGCCTGTGAAAGGTGAGGCTTATTCATTTGTGATTCGATTAAGACCTTTGGCTGGGAAAGACAAAAGATCTCAAGAATTTACGTGGGCTAAAAGGCTGGCTGCGGTCGAGGGAGACACGATTGAAATTACCAAAGACGGCAAGTTTCTTGTTAATGGAACAGTGGTTAGAGATTCTCTCCCGTTAGCTGCGAAATTAGGAAAAGAGCCTGAATACTTCAGCCGCAGGCAAGTCTTGAAAAAAGGGGAACTCTACTTTCTGGGTGATACGGAAACCTCTTACGACTCTCGCTATTGGGGCCCGGTGAAAGTTACACAGCTCAGAGGAAAAGTGATCGGCGGAGTTTTCTAAAAATAGTGTGAACGTTATGCGATTGTTTGTTCAAATTTCACCTCTAATGCTTACGGTACTTATTGCCTCTTCAATGGCTGATGCGAACCCGCAAGGTTTGAGGGTTACAGAAGAGGACTCTGCGCGCATTGAAGCCTTAAAAATGGAACCGGCGAAAGAAGCACTGGTGCGCGGCTTTGTGCATGAAATCCGTTCAAAAGCCGAAGCTGCAGGGTTGGAGCCGACAGACTTTTTGCCTCCGATGCCTTCCGGAGAAAATGATCAAGACTACTCAGCCTATCGCCTCAAGCAAATGCAGATTAAGCGCGAAGCTGCCAATGCTCGTGTAAGGGCGTGGGCTGCTAAAAACGGCGTTAAACCTGAGGCAGGTGCAGTAAGCTCACGCAAAATCGGCCGCAACGAAGCAATGGCCCGTGCTTCTGCCGTTTTTGAGCCGGATCCTTATAAACAGGGAGAACTTTATTCAAAGCTAATCCGAACACCTGCTGTTCAGGGAAAAGCGGTCAAAGTTGATATGAGGAACGGCGGTTCTCCAGTCCTTCTGGGAGAAAACGGTCGTAGGATACTGGCTCAAGTAGAACACCTAAATTCCTCCCAGGCGGTCGAAGATTATGAACTTACGACAGTCGGGGAGATTTTCGGCGTTAAAAAGAAAATAGTAAAAAAGAAAAAGAGTAAGCAGAAAATAATGGCCCAAAGAAGAGCGGAGGCCGAACTTGAACGCAAAAATCAGAGAGAACAGGAACGTCTGCTCAAGCGTCAAAAGCAGATCGCAGCAAGGGAAGCCGCCAGACAAAAACGCGAAGCTTTGATTGCAGAACGTGAAGCGAAAAAAGCCAAGCTCCGAGAGAAGAAGTACGCTACCCCTTACAGTGACGGAACCTTTGAGGAAAACGACAAGTCATCTGCCCCGGAGAAACAGGTTAAAGACTCAAGAAGCGATGGCAAGCAAAGAGCAGGTGTAACACATACCGGTAGTGACGCAAAAGGCGGTTCTAACGTTAATCCCGAAAATAAACTTTACGTATCCCCGAAAGAATTAGTCTCAAAGGACGAAGACGCGACCTTAAAGGTCAAAGAAGTATTTCGGAAAACCGAGACTAAAGAAATCAAACGCGGAGAGATTTGGGATCCGGGCGTTATTTACGAAAGCAAAGACAAATCCGCAGGAAAGCCTTTAACTGTTGAGGATCCTGCACCCGGGAAGAAAACAAGCTGGAGTGATTGGAGAAAAAGCAGTCGCTTGGCATCTTTGGCAACTGAATCTGACTCACCCGTTGTTCTTTTCGGAAGAAACGATAAACCTAAGGCGTACCGTTCTGTTTTGCTTTCCTTTTTCGGCAGTATCGTAAATTCAGCCCATGCAGCACCCGGGGAATCGTCGATTCAGGAAAACCGGGTCAAATTTTCTCCGGAAGATCTGGCTATTTTTAAGGAACAAGCGAAAAAACTGGAATCAAAGCACAAGCCTGAAAATCAAGACTCGGATACTTTAGAAAAATTAGGGAAAGAGCTTAACGCTCAGAAAGACGCGATTCTTACCAACTCTGAAACAATGCAAAAAGCCGGTTCTGCTGTAAAGGAATCTCAAACGCTTTTTAAAGATTTGGAAAATGAGAAGTCTTTTGTTAAAGGACCAAAAGATCAACAGGTATCAAAGTCTGAAACCAAAACGATGTGGCTTACAACTTTCTTCATTTCCGAGTCAATGGGAAAGGACAAGGTTAAGGCTCTTATTGACGCATATGCGGGTGACAAGACAGTACGTTTCGTTTTGAAGGGTTTTAACGGTAAAGGAACCATTAACGACGGATTAAAGTGGCTTCTGGATCTGATTCTTGGAATGAATCCTCAGCCGAACATTCTTCTAGACCCGGAGCTATTCCAGCGCTATGACGTTACAGTGGCGCCGACAATGCTGCTTGAGCGGGTTGACGGCGTTCCGGTAGAAAAACAAAGCGCAGACGAGCGAAAGATTTTCAAAACGCTCAAGAATCTTGGTACGGCCTTAGGGTTGGCAGAAGATCAATCTAAAACTGCAGCGGATCAAATAGCCCAGGAGGTTGTCGCTAAAAAGGCTTTAACAAGGCGTCCTGCGCTTATCGTTTCAGGTGTGACCTCTCGTGAATGGGCTATTGAAAAGGCTAAAGAAGGAGCCGAATTTAATCAAAAAACTCAAGGCGAAGTTTTTGAAATTTCGGAACGAGACATTCAGAAAATTGCTAAAGAGAGAGTTGCAAGAATCGACTGGGAAAGAAAAAAGGAAGAGGCATTAAATCGCTTCTGGGAGCGTCAGCAGGATCATTACGTGAGTCTGCCTTTGGCTCAGGAATCGACAGAACGGATCGTTGATCTGAGCATAGTGCTGAATCGTGATGTTTACGGAGCAGACGGTTCAGTTGTATTCAAGGCCGGGCAAAAATTCAATCCGTTTGATCGGATGCCGTTTACTAAAACAGTCATTGTTTTCAATGCTTCAATGCCTAAAGAGGTTGAGGCTGTGGCCAAACTTGTTAAAGAAGAACAGTCTCAAAATCGCAATGTTCTTTTGTTAGTGACGGAATTTAAATCTTCAGGTGCTTTCGAGCAGATAAAGTCCATGAATGAAAGTTGGCGGGAACCTGTTTACCTGCTGACGCCGGAGCTCAAGGAGCGGTTTCAGATCAGAGCAACCCCTACAGTGGTAAGAGCCGATAACAAAAAGAAGGTCTTCAAAGTAGAGGAGATTTCGTTACTCTCGGAAAAGATTGTTAATGGGAAGTAACCCACTTATTTAACAAAACGCCCCGGAATTCCGCAGTCGTAAGCCTGCGGTAGTTCAAGGGAAATCTTTCTTTGAAAGTGTAAAGAGGATAGAATATTGCAATTTGCAGTACAATAATACAATCAGAATGCAGTATCTCAGGAACAACTATGACGGCTCTTACAGTAAGACTCAGCCAATTTGATAAGGCGATGTTAGAAAACTTAGTGGAAAAAACAGGCGAAAGCAAAACAGCACTTGTTATTGACGGTCTCCGCTCTCTTCACAGTGCATTATTGGACGAGGAAAGAACTACCTTTCTTTCTGAAAAGGAATTTAATGATTTTATGGATCAGCTGAACGAAGGAGAGAAGGATCCGCGAATTCTTTCTGCAAGAAAGCGTTTGTTGAATCTTAAGCCCGTTTGGGAAGAATGAGATGGCTCTATTTACAAAGCCGGGACCTCTAAAAGAAGAGCATCAAGAATTGTTCCAAAATTTCAATTGTGGGGAGCGGACTCTTGATAATTGGCTCAAAACAAAAGCTCTCGAGAATGAAATCAGAGGAGCGAGTCGTACTTTTGTATCCTTCTCAACTGAAACAGGGGATGTAGCAGGTTATTTTTCTTTGGCCTCTCACTCTGTCCGGCATGTGGACCTTCGAGCCAAATTAAGACGAAATATGCCGGAACCTTTGCCTGTTATTCTTCTTGGGAGGCTTGCAGTCGACAGGAGGTACCAACAGCACGGTCTGGGTGAATCCTTATTGTACGAAGCCGTAAGAATTGTGAGGACAGCTTCTGAAACAATTGGTGTTGTTGCTCTGGTTGTCCATCCCATTTCTGAAGATGCTTCGACTTTTTACATGAAACATGGTTTTTCTGTCGCAAAAACTTCAAAACAAATGTTATTCCTGCAACTGCGGTGACTTCTCCCCGTCTTGTCGGAGGAGGATTTCCCTGCGGTTGAGCTAAAAGCTCGGGAACCTTTGACGAGTACAAAGCGTCGTTAACCCAAAAATACGGCAAACCGTCATATAGTAGAGTTCCACACGTAGGGAATAAAGAAGCTATCTGGGCAGCTCCCTTTGGTACGATCTTGTTGCGGGAACAGCACATATCGTTTGACGGCGACCTCCTATACATGAGTAAGGACTTGGGTGGCTGGTTCTTAGAAGAGCAAAAAATGCCGAACAATAAGATAAAAATACTCGGGATGAGTTGTTGTAGGACAAGGAAGAGAATTTATGAAATTTGAATACAGGTCGTTAATTTACAAGATCACAAGTGTAGTTTGCTTCGGTCTTTTTTTATTTCTTCTATCGAAGTTTATTTTGCAAGGGTTCGGAAGCATTAATCACTTGGCTATTCTCGGACTAAATCAAAATGTTAGCGGGGGGGGGTAAAATAATATCAATCATTGCCTTTGCTATTTTTCTTAGTTTTTTTGTCTCCTCTAAGTCCTCTTTTTATCTCATTGTTTTTCCTATCGCTCTTCTCTCTGCTCTTTACTCTCCAATTGCCTCTGTTTACGGTGCGCCTGATTATCAGTCCTTAGTTTCTTTACTGGCAACAAATTTTTCAGAAGCCACTGAGTTTCTGAGCCTTATACCTATGAAAGAGTATGGAAAATCTCTACTCATCATAGTGCTTGCTCTTTTATGTCATCTAATTGCCTTTAAAGCAAAAATTAAACCCTGGAAAAATAAGACTTATGTGTTGCTTTCCGGCGCGTTCTTGGTAATTGCTTTGGAACCGACGTTGTTTGTTAGAAAGCTTTATTCAGCCGGTGAAGTAACAAAAGAACAATTGGCCGAACTTGATAAATATTCTTCCAAAAGCTCGTGGCAAAAAAGTTATCGCACAGGTGTCCCAACCGATTACATTCTTATCATTGGCGAGAGTGCTAGAAAAGATTATTTTCATTCTTACGGTTATCCCATTGAAAATACACCGTTCTTGGACAATAACTTTACAGTTAAGGTAGACGGAATGAAATCTGGAGGCACATATACGATAGGCTCCCTGACAAACATGTTAACGATCCCCGATAAAGATAAATGGAAACCGAGATATGATCGTTCAATTATTGATTTGGCCAGAAGCGCAGGCATTAAGACTTACTGGTTATCGAACCAGGGGATGGTTGGAAAATTTGACACACCAGTGTCGGCCATCGGTAGAAAAGCGGATAAGGCGATTTTTCTCAATAAAGGAGATTATTCGGAAAAAAATATTAGTGATTTTGCCTTATTGAAGCTGTTCAAACAAATACTGGATCAAAAAACAGATCAGTCGCGTCTGATTATTCTCCATACACTTGGCTCACATCCGGATGTATGTAAAAGAATTTTGGATATAAAAAATCCCTACACGACGTGGGATAAAAATCTCTCGTATGTTGCCTGTTATGTGACATCAATCAAAAAAACAGATCAATTTATTGAAAAAGTTTTTGAACTTTTAAAGAAAGAAAAATCAGTAACAGGGCGTCCTTTTTCTATAATCTATTTCTCTGATCACGGTCTTGCACACAAAACTGAAAAAAACAAAACCACCCTCACCAACAATTTCGCCAGTAAGTTTCACTACGATATTCCGCTCATCAAAATAGATTCGGATAGGAATGATCGTATAGAACTTTCCTCTGAGAAGTCGGGGCTTAACTTTACCGAGGGACTGGGAAATTGGATGAACATTCAAAATCCGGATCTTCCAAAAACTAGCCTCTTTGATGGAAAAAATGATTTAACGGATTATGGATTAAAAGAAAAAATCAACTTAATTTCCACGCCAAAGGATCCTGCAATTGATTTAACTGGAAAACTTGAATAAAGCAGTGGAAACGCACAAGGCCGACCCTTTCGGAATCGGCCTTTTTTTCAGCTCGCTAGAGCTTCGTGCGGATTACAGCCCACAACACCAAAACGAGGACGATCTTGTAATCAATGTTAAGATCACCTGTCCAGACTACTGTATTGTTTGCTACAATCTCCCACGAGGTTAGAAATGACGTCAACATCTCATCCCTCATAAGAAGTTAAGATTCACCAAAGCCCGGTCCCACCCGGGCTTTGTCGCATCTGATCCCTTTCGGGGCCCTCTACGGCAAACGCCGTAATCCTTTGCTAATTCCTGAAATTAAGGGATTGGCGTAGATTTCGAGGGCGAGGGCTTCGGACGAAGTTCATTTCCTTTCGTGGTTCGGTGATTGTAACCGAGTAAACGGCTTACTAGGTCTTCTTTTGATTTTTTTTCAGAGCAACGATTCTTCTGTTTTTCGGAACATTTCTGACAGGCTTGGTTTTCATGATCTTTTAAATTAAAGAAGTCATAAAAGATCAACAAAGCAACCAAGATGCTTAAAAGAATCAGCCTCTTACTCAAGGAAACCGTCGTTTATACGGTTTGTGCTTCTCTGGTCTCGCTCCCATACTATGGAACGGCTTCAGCTCAGACATCTTCCACTAATGCGAATATGCAAAGCGCTGCAATGGCCGGGCGAGAGATGCAAAATTCTGCCATCAGTGACTTGAAGGGTTACGTAAATAAACTTGGTTACGGAGCCAAAGACCTTGTGCCTCAGTCTGTTAATGGCGTCAACAACGGAAAAGGCATGACCGTTGAGGACGTTCAAAAACTCATGGGGATCTATAAGGACAACGATGAGTACAGGAAGCAAGGCAACTCTTATATCGTTGATCTCGAAAAACGTTCGGTAAATGCAGACTCTTCAGACCCGGAAGCCGCGGCTTATTCCGTCTTGAAGACTGTTTCGGCATTCCCGAAAAACCAAATTACCGAAAATGATCCAATCGTTCAAAAGACAAAAGAAACGCTTGAAGGACTGGAAGATTTTTCCAAGACCTTAGCCAACTGTACGGCAATGGAAGAATATCTGTTGCAGGAGAGAGTAGTGCATGAACCCATCTACGAACAATGTACTAGGGTCATAGACAAAACAGGTTCGTGCCAGATTCAACACCTTTATGACTTAAAGGAACCAATTGAGCACGCGGGAGGCCCGTACAATGTCGGAGCTTGCGAAGGGGAGCAGGGCTGCATCAATATTTGGATCGGCAAAGTCGGCGACAACTATTGGTCGGGACATTGTTCGGTTTACGAAGAATCCACTCAGGTCAGGGTTGTTAATCCGAAAGCCATAAAAAGAGCCGTGCTTGAATACACCAAGTGGGATGACTACATGATGGTGTATGTCGGCAAGCAAGGCCAGGAAGAGCTTATTTGGACGGGTCCGGTTGATTGGCGAAGCAACCCGAATTATTTTCCGCCTGAGACCCCGGGAAAATGCGAACTTTCGACTTCTTGGGAAGCCAAACCGGAGGTTGATGTCACCAAGTGGTTTAAAGAGGTGGACAAGGATTCCATTATCACGTTCAGAATCAGAGTTTCAGTATCCGGGGAAGGTGAAGGATACGGTCGTCTAAGGGTTGAATACGACCCGGGTGCAATTTTGGAAGGAGACAAGTGGACTCCCGAAGAATGCTTTGATTTAGCCAAAGCCGTTTCAGACGGAATGGCCCAGGGTTCGGTTCAATGTGTTGAAATGCCGGGCAACGCAACTCCCGCAGGAAATTGCGTAACAGTCGGCGGATATCAGGTTTGTGAAGACAGATTCGGCGCGTCTCCTTTGAAAGGAATTAGCCGTTTGTGCAGGAAAGTAAATGTAACGGCTAATTATTCCTTTTATAAAGGCGATATGGATTGCTACACCGCTACGGACGGTACTTTGGTTTGTCCGAAGAACGAAGGAGGAAATTTAGACGACTGCCAGAAGTTAGTGGACGCCGGTTGTACTTACATAAAATCCGAGTGTACAGAAGGGGCGCAGGGAAATTCCGGTAACTGTTACGTCTATACCAACACTTACGATTGTGGCTACGATCAGGTTGTATCAACGCCCGTCAGCGAAAGAACTTTCAAATGTTCGGGAAGCGTTGCTTGTATGGGAACGGACTGCATAACGACCGATTTCACCCAAAGTACAGACTTTACTAAAGCTGCGGCTCTCCTTCATGTCGCGCAACAGGCTTCAAAAGACATGACCTGTACAGGGACGGACGAAAACGGCAATGCCACCGGTACTGAAGATGTGGTTTGCACACTCTTCGGCGGATCAGGATTCGAATGTAAAAAGGCTGTTGGCGGAATTCAAAATTGCTGCGAACAGCCCACCAGCGTGAATTTCGTTGACTACATTACAATGACTTTCAAGGTTTACCTGGCAGACAGTGCGATGATGAGTCTGAACAGAGAAATGCAACCTTCTTTTGTGGGAGCTTATCAAGACTTACATAATTCGGCGGTAGAAATCGTAAAACAGGGTCTTTCGCCTGTTACGAAACCTCTTACCAGCTATGCTGAGAATATTTCCGGTGCCGTCAAAAATTTCTTTCAACCGCTGACCGCAGCTATAGATGAAATAAAGAAAAAGATTTCTCAAGCTATAGCAGATATGATCAACTCAATGCTTCAGAAGATGGGCATTCAAGCTGGGGCGGGCGCCGCCGGAGCGGCAGAAAGTTCTACTGAATTGGCAAAGGTCACGGCCAATCAAGTTTCAGAGGCTATAGGGACAGCCGTTGCTGTTGTCGGATACGTGTATGTAGCTTATCAGGTGGCAATGCTCGTAATTCAGACAATCTACAAATGCGAAGAAAAAGAGTTCGAGCTTGCCTCCAATCGCGCTTTGAGACAATGCCATTACGTGGGTTCTTATTGCAAGAGCAAGGTTCTTGGCGCTTGTATCGAAAAACGTTATAGCTATTGCTGCTACAAATCACCGCTCGGACGCATTCTCCAAGAGCAAATTAGAAGCCAGCTTTACGGATCAGCAAACTTCGGAAGTGCCAAGCATCCGCAGTGCGAAGGGATTTCCATTGCAGATTTCGGAAAGGTAAATTGGGATGCAATCAACTTGGATGAATGGGTTGCAATGAGTCAGGAGGCTGGCTTTATGGGAGCGGACGTGGAAAAACTTACGATGGAAGCTCTAACAGGAACCGGTGGTCCGAGTGACTACGAAGGTCAGCGCTTCAACGCTCAAGAAAGAGCATCACAACGTCTTGATGGCGCACCTATTGACGAAGTTCGTCAAAAGCTCGAGGAACAATATTTAACGCCGGGAGACAAATTGAATGCACCTCAAAAATAATTTGAAAGTTGTAGTTGTTTCGGTACTCCTATTATTTTCCTTTTCCGCAAATTCTCAGGATTTTGTCTGTAAGAGTGCGAATTTACTCGGGCCGAAACTCATTACCGATATTTGTTGGCGTTGTATTTTTCCTATGAAACTTGCCGGCGCTACTATGAATCCATTTAACGCCACAAAAGAAGATCTGGGAGAAATTTCTTCAGGTTCGTCCGAGGGCTGGGCCAACGGCGAAAACGGTAATTGGATGGAAGGGATTCAGGATTGGGTTGGGAAAGGCGTTTCAACCCTCTTTGGCAGCGGAGAAGAGGTTCCCGACGGAGCTTCAAATCAATCCGTTTGTATGTGTCAGGATCAACTGGGAGTCCCAAGGCCTGGCTTAGTCACGGCTTTTTGGGAGCCTTATCGCCTAATTGAGTTTCAAACTATCCCCGGGTGTTTGGCTGCGCTGAACGGGACCAGACTTAACATCAATCCCATGAATCTCGGCAGTCACGGTACAACACCGACCGGTTCACCGGACCAAGCTGCTTTTAACCACTACCACTATTACGTTTTTCCGCTTGTCCATATGCTGGAACTGTTCTCCGGTAAGGGATGTAACCCCGGCGGTTATTCGGATTTCGATCTTCTTTACATCAGTGAGCTTGATCCGACTTGGAGCAATGGTGAGATAAGCTATTTTGCAAATCCCGAAGCCGCACTTTTTGCCAACCCTGCGGCCTTGGCATCCTGTATTCCCGATGCGTTGTCTAGTACGGTTAATAAGCCGCTGGAACCTTTGTTTTGGTGTGCAGGAACATGGGGGCTTGTCTATCCCCTTACAGGCAGAATAAACGAAAGGTTAGGGATATTGAGACGAACTTCTTTAGGTGCCGTCAGAGTTATGACACAAATTCACAGACGAGGCTTTGCTTGGGCTACGATGGGCGACGATGCTTTGTGCAACGGATATATCGCGCCGTATTTTCCGAAGACACAATATAAATTCACTATGGCACATCCGGTGGCAGATACTCAACGATCTCACAAAGTCGGAGCTATGGTGGAGGCATGGGGTCCCGGAAAAGTCATTCCTGTAGCTGGGGAGCAACCTATCTATCTAATCTGGCGATGGCTTGATTGCTGCAATAGATTCTAATTAGGGTAGAGAAGAACCCCGACGGGTGCCGGGGTTCTCAATTGGAAAAACAACTGTTATTTGCTTTTATTAAAAACGTAAATAAAGGGATAGACAGTTTTATTGGTCATAATGAAAGCAGGACCGTCTTTCTTCTCATCTCCAACGTCGGTCGCAGGGACGTAAACATAAAAATTATCCGGGAGTTTTTCGGCAACTTGGATAACAAGATCCTTCTGGATAACTTTTGAAACTCTATAAGGTTCTGAACGAAAAATAGCCCCAGTCCTTGAGATTCTCCATGCTTCTTGCCCTCCGTTTGGAAGCCAGCTCGGGATAACGGTTTTTACAGCGTTGAGACCACCATGAACAACGGCGGCATCGAAAATACACGTTTGCTCGTTTTTCTCGTTTAACGGACAGACCTCTTTTCCCTTGACTGCGATATTTGTGAATGTGGTGGTGTGATCAGAAAATTCTTTTGTTTGCAAAGGCCATTCTTTAACAATTTCAAAATGATTTGCCTTGATGACCTTTTTCTCAGCAGCTATTAAATTATCCAAAAAGTATTTTCTGGCTTCTTCGGCAGTTTTGGCTTTATCAACAGGAACGAAAGCCAAAACACGAGAATTTTTCCAGTCGGACGGTGTGATAGCACTTTGCAACAAACCGGCTCCTAAAAAGAACCATCCCGCGCCAAGTTGGTGTGTTTGAGTTGCAAGAGAAGTGGGAAAGAGCCATGAAGAAGCCAGCATCACGCCGCCCAACTTAGAAATCTCAATGCCGGTGTTCGGTGCTTTTTCAGAACCAACCATTTTTTCAAATTCAGCTTCTGACATGGTTACATCTTTTGGACAAAAGATTCCCATATAGTCACAAATATTTGATGCGAGACTTTGCTTATCGCTGTAAATCTGGTCATCAGTGTCTTTTTTTAAGGCTTCTTCAGGCGTTAAAACCGCCGTTGTCGTGCAAGCGCTTAATCCTAAAATTGAAACTGCCGTAAAAGATAAAACGGCCAGCCGTTGGATATAGTTCACTATCTTCTCCTTAAATTGTTTTTCTTTCTATTTATCAAGAATTTAATTCCGTGAGCACAGCCTCGTCAACAACGCAAAATCTGAAAACGTAGCGCTACGTTCACAAAGGCTTCCTCAACAGATCCGGTCATGTTTAATCCTTAACGTAAGAACAATTTCCGGCAGAAGAAAATTTGAGTAATTCCTGCTGTTTTTCAGACAGAGAAAAATTTTCTTCTGAAAGAATGAACATAAGTATTAAGGAGGAAGGTATGGCTGATAATGCCTTACATCTAAATGACGAGGATAAGCAGGCGCTGGCCGTTTCAATCGCAGATATTGTGGTGCGCCGGATTCCAAGGATTGAGCCTTATTTTGTATCCCGAGCAGATATAGATGTCATGTTGGGGAACGGCTATAACTCT
>OGOD01001461.1_pt1 | contig 14498 bp, 10 predicted proteins | sample 1573631 | NCBI WGS metagenome assembly OGOD01 (sample SAMEA2581895, study PRJEB24529) | metagenome | biome: Human gut stool | place: China | collected 2011
CCCCGGCCTGACCGGCATGGAGAAGATGGCTTCCATCATGCAGAAGCTGCGTGACGAGCCCCTCACCGAGCTGGCCGGCCACAAGGTGGTCAAGATCACCGACTACAAGAAGCCCGAAGAGACCGGCCTGCCCGCCGCAAACGTCCTCATCTACACTCTGGACAACGGCGCTACCGTGGTCGTCCGTCCCTCCGGCACTGAGCCGAAGATCAAGACCTACTTCACCACTCTGGGCAAAGACCTGGCCGAGGCACAGGCTCAGAAGGATGCTCTGGCCGCTGCCATCGAGCCCATCCTCGCATAACGCAGAAATTTCATAAAAAATTTATGCCCCCGTACAGCGCCAAAAGTGCTGCACGGGGGCATTTTTGATGGGCGAGGGCTGTTGCAGTTTGTGGGTGGATACGCTATAATATTCAATGAATAATAATACGCTCTGTGCAGTGCGGCGCAGGGCAGGAATAAAATGGGGCAGGTGTAAGAAATTGGAACATCGTGTGACGGCAGTCCTGGTGGCGGCTGGTTCTTCCACCCGGATGGGATTTGATAAACTGAGCTTCGATCTGGGCGGCGAGACCGTCCTGGAGCGGAGCGTCCGGGCCTTTGACGAGTGTCCGGAGGTGGACGAGCTGGTGATCGTGACCGGCGCGTCCGGTGAGAATGCCCGGCGGGCTTCTGCCCGCTGCAAAAAGCCGGTGCGGCTGGTGAGGGGCGGCTCGACCCGCGCCGAGAGCGCCCGCAGCGGTGTGGCCGCTGCCCACGGCAGACTGGTGGCGGTCCACGACGCGGCCCGGCCCTTCGTGAGCCAGAGCGTTATCGCCGATACGATAGCGGCCGCTGCCCGCTGCGGTGCCGCCGCCCCGGCGGTGCCGGTGAAGGACACCATCAAGCAGGCGAAGGGCGGCGACGGCAAGACTGTGCCGGAAGGCTGCATGGTGGAGAACACCCCCGACCGCAGCACCCTTTATGCGGTGCAGACGCCCCAGTGCTTCGACCGGGCCGCCTATCTGGCGGCGCTGGATGAACTGGACGAGGCCAGCGCCCGCCTCGTCACCGACGACTGCAGCCTGTTCGAGCTGACGGGCCGTCCGGTGGAGCTGGTACAGGGCGACTACGCAAACATCAAGATCACCACCCGGGAGGACCTGCCTCGGGCCGAGAACGGAGGAAAGAAAATGCGCATTGGTCATGGTTACGACGTCCACCGTCTGGTGGAGGGCCGCAAGCTCATCCTGGGCGGCGTGGAAGTGCCGTATGAAAAGGGCCTGCTGGGCCACTCGGACGCCGACGTGCTGGCCCATGCGGTCATGGATGCCGTGCTGGGCGCAGCGGCGCTGGGCGACATCGGCCAGCACTTCCCCGATACGGCGGAAGAGTACGCCGGGGCCGACAGCCTCATGCTGGCCCGCCGGGTGGCAGAGATCGTGACCGAGCACGGCTGGCGCATCGAGAACATCGACGCCACCATCCTCTGCCAGCGCCCGAAGCTGGCCCCCCACATCCCGGCCATGCGGGCAAAGCTGGCCGAGGCTTTCGGGATGCCGGTGGATGCCGTGAGCGTCAAAGCCACCACCGAGGAGCATCTGGGCTTTACCGGCGAGGGGCTGGGCATCGCGGCCCACGCCGTCGCCCTCATCGAAGCAGTGTGAACGGGAGAATGTGACCCATGACTCTGAACTCTATCGTAGCAAATTTCCAGACCTTCAAGCTGGTAGACCTGCTGGACATCCTCATCATCGCGTTCCTCATCTACCAGCTGCTGGGCATCGTCAACCGCACCCGCGCCGGCCAGCTGGCCAAGGGCGCGCTCATCGTGATGGCGGTCTATCTGGTGGCGAACATCCTGAATATGCGCACCGTCACCTGGCTGCTCAACTCGCTGCTGCAAGTCGGTCTGCTGACGCTGGTGGTGCTGTTCCAGCCCGAGATACGGCGTGCGCTGGAGCGGATGGGCCAGACCGACCAGTGGGCCTATCGCTTCTTCAATAAAAACCGCTACAACGACACCAGCCTCAAGGGCGCATGGCGCAGCGCCATCATCGCCATCTGCGACGCGGCAGAGCGCTTTTCGGAGACCAAGACCGGCGCGCTCATCGTGCTGGAACGGAACACCAACCTTTCTGAGATCGTCCGCACCGGCACGCCCGTGAACAGCGCAGTCAACCTCGAGGTGCTGGGTACTATCTTCTACGAGGGTACCCCCCTCCACGACGGCGCAGCCATCATCGAGAATGGCCGCATCAAGGCCGCAGGCTGTGTGCTGCCCCTTTCCAACAACCTGGACCTGGGCAAGGACATGGGGACCCGCCACCGCGCCTGCCTCGGCATCGCCGAGAACTCCGACGCCATCGCCATCGTGGTCAGCGAGGAGACGGGCATCATCTCGATGGCGAAAAACGGTGTGCTCATGCGGCACTTTGACCGTCAGACCCTTTACACCCGGCTGGTGGATGAGATGATACCCAAGGAGACCGCCAGCGAGAAGAGCGCTGCCGAGGGCTGGAAGGCCCGGGGCAAGCGCCTGCTGAACTGGGTGAACAACAAGGAGGAGGATGAGCAGCAATGAGCACTGAGCAGAACAACGGCAAGCCTGCCGTACCCCCCAAGCGCAATCTGCTGAACGACCGCCGCATCCGGCTCCTGCTTTCTTTGCTGGGTGCAGTCATCGCGTGGATGGCTGTCACCATCGTCGTGCAGCCCGGCACCACCACCACCATCTATAATGTTCCGGTGGACTTCAGCTATGATTCGGCTGCCTACACTTCCCGGGGCCTGAGCATCGTCAATGCAGAGGAAAAAACGGTCAACCTGAAGCTTTCCGGCGACGGCTACACCATCGGCAGCCTGTCGGCCAACGACTTTGTCGTCTACCCCGACTGGTCCAGCGTCCGCGACAGCGGCGAAAAGAGCCTGCGCCTTCAGGTGCGGAGCCAGAGCACCCTGCTCACCGGTGTGTCCGTCTCCATCGACGGCGACAACACCGTGGACGTGGTGTTCGATGTGGTGGAAGAAAAGACCCTGCCCATCCAGGTGACGACGAATTACCTGAAGATAGCAGACGGCTATATCCTCTACGGCACCGACATCTCGAAGGAGACGGTGACTCTCTCCGGACCCAGCACCGAGCTGAGCAAGGTGGAGACCTGCACCGCCGAGGTGACCTACAGCGGCGAGCTGACCAGTCCCGTCACTCTGGACACCGGCCTGCGTTTTTACACCCGCAGCGGCGGAGAGGTGAAATTTGAGTATACTACTCTGGAAACGGACAGCGTCGAGGTCACGCTGCAGGTGTATAAGCTGGCCACCCTGCCGGTGGAAGTCAGCTTTATCAACGCGCCCCGCGACTTTGACCCCTCGGTGCTGGTCTACTCCCTGAGCAAGAAGACCCTCAATGTGGCCGGCCCGGAGTCCCAGATCGACCGTCTGTCCACCCTGTCGGTGGGTACCATCGACCTTTCCACCTTTGCACTGGATAAGGTGTACGAAATGCCCATCGAGCTGCCCAGCGGCATCCGTCTGCTGGACAACATCTCCACCATCACGGTCAGCTTCGACAGCTCCCGTCTGGAAACCAAGACCATGAACCTGCCCGCCAGCTGTGTGCGGGTCATCAACCTGCCCTCCACCTACACCCTGACCGTGGAGACGGAGCGGCTGATGAACGTCACCCTCTGCGGCCCGGCCGGTTCGCTGGAAGCGCTCAATCCGGAACAGGTGGTCATTGAGATCGACGCCGACGACTTCTATGTCGCCATCGGCCAGCAGAACATCGCCTGCCGCCTCTATGTGCCGGCCAACGACAAAATTTTTGCGCTGGGCAGCTATGTGGTGCAGTGCAAGATAGAAAGTAACTGAGTATATGATCCTGATCCATGATATTCGCCTGCCCCTCTCCGCCGGGGAGACGCAGGCCTACGAAAAAGCCCTCCGCCTCGCCCGCATCCCCCGGGGAAAGGTGAGCCATCTGGGCATCGCCCGGCTCTCGGTGGACGCCCGCCACGGCCAGCCCAAGCTGGTGTACACCGTGGCCGTGACCCTGAAAGAGGAGGGGGAAGAGGCCGCCTGTGCGGGTGCTTCCCGCAGCGTCACCGTCCGGGGCAAGACCGATCTCTCGGTGCAGAACGGCACTCTGCCGCTGACGCACCGGCCAGTGGTCTGCGGCCTCGGCCCGGCGGGCCTCTTTGCGGCGCTGCTGCTGGCCCGTCAGGGCTACCGGCCCATCGTGCTGGAACGCGGCCCTGCGCTGGACGAACGTGTCAAGGCCGTGGAGCATTTCTCCGCCACCGGTGAGCTGGACGAGAACGCCAACATCCAGTTCGGCGAGGGCGGCGCCGGAACCTTCTCGGACGGTAAGCTCACCACCCGCATCGGCGACGAGCTCTGCGGCTTCGTGACCGAAGTGTTCCTCGAGCACGGCGCGCCGAAGGAGATCGCCTGGCAGCAGAAGCCCCATGTCGGCACCGACCTGCTGCGGGGCGTCATCACTTCGATCCGAAAAGAGATCGAGTCGCTGGGGGGCGAAGTCCACTTCAACACAGCCCTCACCGGCTTCGAGCGGCGGGACGGCCAGCTCGTCGGCATCCAGACCACGGACGGTGCGTTCCCCTGTGAGGCGCTGGTGTTCGCGGTGGGCCACTCGGCCCGCGACACCTTCGGGATGCTGATGGACAGCGGCCTCGTGCTGGAGTGCAAGCCCTTCAGCGTCGGCTTCCGGGCAGAGCATCTCCAATCGGAGATCGAAAAGAGCCTCTACCACGAGGCGGCGGGCCATCCGGCCCTGCCGCGCGGCGAATATCAGCTTTCGCAGCACGTTGAAAAACGGTGCGTTTATACGTTCTGTATGTGTCCGGGCGGCCAGGTGGTGGCTTCGGCCAGCGAAAAGGGCCGCGTCGTGACCAACGGCATGAGCTACCACGCCCGCAGCGGCAGGAATGCCAACGCGGCCGTGGTGGTCAGCGTGGGCGGTGAAGACTTCGGCAATGACCCACGGAAGGCCATCGCCTTCCAGCGGGAGCTGGAAGCCCGGGCCTATGCGGCAGGCCGTCCCGGCGGAGAGTATGCCGCCCCGGCGGAGAACATCCAGAGCTTTTTGGAGGGCAGGGGCCGGCTGAACATTGGCCGCGTCCAGCCCACCTATGACCGGGGCGTCGTCGCTGCGGACCTCGGCGCACTGCTGCCGACCGAACTGGCCGACACCCTGCGGGCCGGTCTGCGGGCTTACGAGCGGAAAATTGCGGGTTACACCGCCCCCGAGGCCATTCTGACCGGCCTCGAGACCCGTACCAGCAGCCCGGTGCGGCTGAAACGGGAAGAAAATTTTGAATGCGCCCAGCTGGCAGGATTGTATCCCTGCGGCGAGGGTGCCGGATATGCGGGCGGCATCATGAGTGCCGCCGTCGATGGCCTGCGGGTGGCCCGCGCCATCATCAGCCGGTACAGCCCGGCAGAAGGGTGAGAAGTTGAATGACTGATCGTGAAGACGATTTTAACCGCACGGCGAAGGACAGCGAAGGCCGTAAGGTGCAGCAGGAGCTGGAACGCCAGCTCCGCGAGCTGGGCGACACTATGTCCGACTCCTTCCGCCACGGCTTTGAGGGCCGGGGCGAGGAGATCGGCGACCGTGTGTGGGATGTGGGCCGCGCCGCGGTGAATGCCGCCGGTTATGGCATCTCGGAGGCAGGCCGGGCCTTTCAGGCCGGAAAACAGGAGTACCAGAAGCGGGCCGAGGAGGCCAGAAGCAGTGCAAATGCCAGCGGGATGACCGACTGGGCGCGCAAATTCTTTGCAAAGAAGCCGAAACCGACGGCCATCGAGAATATCCGCACCAGCGCCAAAAAGCGCCACGGCGCAGGCGTCGCCATGCTGGCGACCGGCATCACCTTCGCCGTCATCTTCGGCATCACGGCCATCGCCTGCTTCGGCACGGCGGGGGCGTTTGCCTCCGACAGTGTGGCCGCTCTGCATCCGGAAACAGTGGTTGAAGTTGCAGACAATGCCCTCAGCGCCATCGGTGATTTTGCTATGAGCGCTACCCGGGCCACGGGGTGGTTCTCTGCCGCTGTGACCGCTGTGTTCGGCTGGCTGACCGCAGCGGGTGCGTCCCGTATGAAGGCCGCCAAGACCCTGGAGCTCTACGCCGATACCGCCGAGGGCTTCGACTGGCACAAGGGCCTGTCCCTCTCCATGCTGGCCGACCTGACGCATAAAAAGAAGACCAAAGCGCTCAAGATGCTGCGGAAATTCATCCACAAGGGCTGGCTCAGTGCCTGGCTGGACGAGAAAAACGACAAGCTCTACCTGACGGCAGAGGACTACCGCGCCGCACAGGAAAATCAGCCCCAGCCCGAACCGGAAAAAGCGCCGGAACAGGCCGGAGAAGTCCCCCTGAACCTCGAGACGACCCGCCGCTTTGCGCAGGTGCTCGAGAAGGAGCAGGAGCTCATGGAGGATGAGCGGGCTGTGGAGGAGCTGCAGCATATGCAGAAGACCACCGAGTCCATCTGTGCCTGGCTGGAAGCCCACCCCGAGAGCCTGCCCAAGGCCCGCCGCTTTGCGGAATACTATATCCCCACCACCCTCAAGCTCCTGCACACCTACAACGACGTGCAGAGCCAGCAGGGCGAAAACGCGGAGGCCATCCGACGGGATATTGCGGGCATCCTGCACACCCTGAATCAGGCGTATGATAACCTCTACGATAAGCTTTTGTCGGACGTGGCGCTGGACGTTTCCAGCGAGATCGCTGCTCTGCAGGGGATGCTGGCGAACGATGGTCTGGCCGGGGAGGGATTGCGATGACCTACCGGGCCTGGAACACCAAGACTGTTGACCGCGCCGCCCTGAAAGAGCTGACAGCGGCCATCGCCCAGCAGAACACCGAAGAGCTGGAATACCAGAACATGGACGAAGAGTGGAGCGAGGAAAAGTACCGCTCTGTCCTCGCGGCCCAGCAGAAAGAAGCCGGTCTGCTGGCCGGCATCCTCGCTGCCCGGGGCATCACCGACCCCGCCGAGGCGCTGACCCTTCTGGCGGGCGAAGAAGAGCTGAGCGACCCCATGCTCCTGACCGACATGGACAAAGCCTGTGAGCGCATCCTGCGGGCCATCGACGAAGGGGAGACCATCGTCGTCTTCGGCGACTACGACGTGGACGGTGTGACCGCCACGGCCCTGCTCTATCAGCACCTGAAAGGGATGGGTGCCGCCGTCAAGTGTATGCTGCCCAGCCGGGAGGGCGACGGCTACGGCCTCTCGAAGAACGCCATCCAGTCGATCTACGATAAGGGCTGCCGTCTCATCGTCACGGTGGACAACGGCATCTCTGCCGTAGAGGAAGCCGCATTCGCGGCCAGCCTCGGCATCGACCTCATCATCACAGACCACCATCTGCCCCACGACACCCTGCCCCAGGCAGCGGCCATCGTGGACCCCCGCCGTGCCGACGACCACAGCCCCTTCAAGGGCCTGTGCGGCGCGGGCGTGGCCTTCAAGCTCTGCGCCGCGCTGGATGGCTGCCCGCCGGAAGAGATGCTGGAATACTGCGGCGACCTCGCCGCTGTTGGCACTGTGGCCGACGTCATGCCCCTGACAGGGGAGAACCGCACCATCGTCAAAGCAGGTCTGCGCCAGCTGCAAAATACGGACAGACCCGGCTTCTGCGCCCTTTTGGAAGAAGTGGGCCTTGCAGGCAAGCCGGTGACGGCAGAGAACATCAGCTACGCCATCGCGCCCCGCATCAATGCGGCGGGCCGGATGGACAGCGCTGTCACCGCTTTGCAGCTGGTGCTCTGTGAGGACGAAGACCGGGCGGTCGAACTGGCGCATAAGCTGAGCGACATCAACATCCAGCGGCAGGAGACGGAGATGGAGATCGTCAAAGCCGCGCAGGAGCTGCTGGACGCTGAGCCGGAACGCCTCGAAGACCGGGTCATCCTGCTCTGGGGCAGAGACTGGCACCCCGGCGTCATCGGCATCGTGGCCTCCCGCCTTGTGGAAAAGACCGGACGCCCGGTCATCGTGGTGTCGGTGGATGAGCACGGCGAGGGCAAGGGCAGCGGCCGCAGCGTGCAGGGCTTCAACCTGCACGAGTGCATCGCCTCCTGCGCCGACATCCTGCTCCGCTTCGGCGGCCACGCCATGGCAGCGGGCCTCTCGGTGCGGGAAGAGGATCTGCAGACGCTCCGCCAGCGGCTCAACGACTGGGCGGCCCGGGAGTGTCCCGTGCTGCGCACCCCGCCGCTGGAATGCGATCTGTCCGTCCACCTCGACCGCCTGACGGTGGAGAGCGTCCGCCGCCTCGACCAGCTGGCACCCTACGGTGCCGACAACCCCAGCCCGGTCTTCGTGCTGGAAAGGGCTGTCGTGGAGGGCGTCTACGCCGTCTCGGAGGGCAAGCACTGCCGCCTGCGTCTGCGGCAGGGCAGTTCCAGCATCTACGCCGTCTGGTTCGGGATGCACCCGGAGCAGGTGCCTTACTCGACGGGCGACGTCGTGGACGCAGCCATCAGCCTTTCGGTCTACGATTCGCCCCGGGGCGCACAGCTGTCGGGCCGCATCATCGAGCTGCACCCGGCGGGCCTCGGCAACACAGCTGCAGAGCAGGCCGCGCTGGTGCAGGCGCTGCGCCGGGGTACGCCCCTGACACCGGAGCAGAAGGAGAGCATCGCCCCGGAGCGCAGCCATATCATCACCGTTTATCGGGAGCTGCAGGCGCGGCGCTGGCACGCCGAAGACCTGCAGCCCCTGTTTGCAAAACTCGGCGAGGAGAACACCGGCCGGACGCTGGTGGCCATCTCCGCGCTGGAACAGGTCGGCCTCATCACAGCGGCTGACCGGGGCGGGGCAAAGTTCTGGGAACTCGTGCCAGCCACCGGCAAGAAGAACCTTGCCGATGCGCCCATCCTGAAATGTCTGGAGGAACGATAAAGATGCCTGAGGGAAAGAAACCTGTCGCCCCCGCGCCCGCAGCATCGGCTGCGGCGAAAGAGGACAGCTACTCTGCAAAGACCCATCTCCATCAGCCCGTGCCGGTGACGGAGATGGCTACCGTGGCCGCAACGGCTCTGCCGGCCAACGCCCCTGAGGGGACCCTTCCCTCGGAGGTGCGGCCCGAGATCGTGACCTGGGAGAAGCTGGTGGAGGCCATCAAGGCCAGCGGCAAAGCCTACAATATGGCCATGATCGAAAAAGCCTACAATATGGCCAACGACGCCCACAAGGGGGTCTGCCGCCGCAGCGGTGAGCCCTATATCTGCCACCCGTTGGCCGTGGCCCGCCTCGTGCTGGACCTCGGTATGGACAGCGAGAGCATCGCCGCCGCCCTGCTCCATGATGTGGTGGAGGACACCCCCACCACGCTGACCGACCTGACCGCCACTTTCGGCGAAGAGGTGGCTGCGCTGGTGGACGGCGTCACCAAGCTGACCAAGATCCAATTTTCCAATATCGAAGAGCTGCAGGCCGAGAACCTGCGCAAGATGCTGCTGGCCATGAGCCGTGACGTCCGCGTCATGATCATCAAGCTCTGTGACCGCCTGCACAATATGCGCACCGGCGACGCATGGCCGGAGCAGAAGCGCCGCGACAAAGCCCGTGAGACCATGGAGGTCTACGCCCCCATCGCCAACCGTCTGGGCATCCTGAACGTCAAGGAGGAGCTGGAAGACCGCAGCCTCCACTACCTCGACCCCGTGGGCTACGAGGAGATCAACAAGATGCTCAGCGAGCGCGCGGGCGACGAGTTCCTGGCCAGCGTGTCGGGCGTCATCAAGAGCCGCCTCGAGGAGAGCGGCATCGAGGGCGCGACCATCAAGCGGAGAGTCAAGAGCATCTACGGCATCTACCGCAAGACCATCATGCAGAACAAGTCCTTCGATGAAATTTACGACATCTACGCGGTGCGCATCATCCTGGACACCCTGGCTGAGTGCTACAGCACCCTGGGCCTCATCCACGATATGTACCACCCGCTGCCCAACCGCTTCAAGGACTATATCTCCACCCCCAAGCCCAACGGCTACCAGAGCCTGCACACCACCGTCATCGGCCACGAGGGCATCCCCTTTGAGGTGCAGATACGCACCCGCACCATGGACGAGCAGGCCGAGTACGGCGTTGCCGCCCACTGGAAGTATAAGGAGGGCCTCGAGGGCCACGATAAGCTGGATGAGCGTCTGGCCTGGGTCAGCCAGCTGCTGGAAAACCAGCGCGTCAGCGAGGATTCCGGCAACCTGCTCCATGATTTGAAGAGCGACCTGCTGCCGGAGGAGGTCTTTGCCTTCACCCCGAAGGGCGACGTCATCAACCTGCCTGCGGGAGCAAACTGCATCGACTTTGCCTACGCCATCCACTCTGCCGTCGGCAACCGGATGGTGGGCTGCAAGGTCAACAACCGCATCGTTCCCATCGACCATGTCGTGGCGACGGGCGAGATCATTGAAGTCATCCTCGGCCCGGCGGACAAAGGCCCCAGCCGTGACTGGCTCAAGATCGTGCGCACCAGCGAGGCCAAGAGCAAGATACGCAACTGGTTCAAGAAGATGCGCCGCGAAGAGAACATCCAGCAGGGCCGCGACGCGCTGGCCAAAGAGCTGCGCCGGGAGATGATCTTCATCCCCGACGACCAGCTGGACGAGTTCGTGGGCAGCTGCAGCCGCCGTCTGCGCCAGAACAACGCGGAGGAAATTTACGCCGCCATCGGCTACGGCGGCATGACCATCGCCAACTGCCTGCCCAAGCTCAAAGAGGAGTGGCAGAAGCTCAAGGCCGCCGAGGCTGCTGAGAACAAGTCGGTGGAGGACCTGCCGAAGGTCGATCTGAGCCGCGTCCACGCCACCGACGGCGTGGTGGTGGAGGGCTTCGACAACACCCCCATCAAGTTTGCAAAGTGCTGCTCGCCCCTGCCCGGCGACCCCATCGTGGGCTTCATCACCCGGGGCTTCGGCGTCTCCATCCACAAGCAGAGCTGCGCCAACGCGGTGTCCAGCATGAAAGACCCCTCCAACGCCCCCCGCTGGGTCAAGGCGTACTGGGCCGACAGCGTCAAGGACAGCTACAAGGCCGGTCTGGAGATCATCGCCCTCAACCGCAACGAGCTGCTGTCCGATGTGCTGGCCGCACTGGCTGACATCCGCGTCCCCATCTACGCCATGAACGCCCGTCAGGTGGAGAACAACTGTGCCGTCATCAGCCTGACCATCGGCATCAACAATACAGAGCACCTCAACCGGGTCGTGGCCCGTCTGTCCAAAGTCAAGGACGTGCTCAAGGTAACAAGGAGCTAATATGCGTGCAGTCATTCAGGCCGTATCCTCGGCCAGCGTCCGGGTCAACGGCGGCGAGCCGCGCCCCATCGGTCCCGGCCTCGTCATCCTGCTGGGCGTCAAGGACACCGATACTCTCGACATCGTGCCGAAACTGGCTGAAAAATGCGCAGGCCTGCGCATTTTCAAGGACGAAAACGACAAGCTGAACCTCAGCGCAAAGGACCTTGGGTACTCTGCACTGGTGGTGAGTCAGTTCACCCTCTACGGCGACACGAAGAAGGGCTTCCGCCCCAGCTTCATCAAGGCGGCAAGACCGCCGCTGGCTGTGGACGCCTACGAGCTGTTCCTCGCCGAGATGAACAGGCAGGGCCTCAAGGATGTCCAGCACGGCGAGTTCGGCGCGGATATGCAGGTGTCGCTGGTCAACGAAGGCCCCTGCACCATCGTCATCGACACCGACGAGTGGCATAAAGGAGAAAAATAAACCATGAAGGCATTTCATCTGGTCGGCCCTGCGCCGTTTTACACCAACAGCTTCCTGCTCATCTCGGACGCAGGCAGCGCGGTGGTCATCGACCCCGCCGCCGAGGTGCAGGAGTACGATAAGATCTTAAAGGAGCACGGCGGCAGGCTGAGCCTCATCCTCTGCACCCACGGCCACTACGACCATGTGGGCAGTGCGGGGGTCCTGAGCCGCGAGTGGAGCGCAAAGCTCTACTGTGAGCCCGCCGACTGTCGGGGGACCCAGCTGCTGCCCCTCAAAGGCTCGGACAGCGGCTACGAAGAGGGCGAGGTCATCCCCCTCGACGAGCTGCGCTTCACTGTCTGGCACACCCCCGGCCACACCGAGGGCAGCGTAGTGCTGCTGTGCGAAAACTATCTCTTCGTGGGCGACACCGTCTTTCAGGGCAGCATCGGCCGCACCGACCTCGAGGGCGGCGACAGCCGGAAGATGGACGAGAGCCTGCGCAAGTTCGCGGCACTGCCCGTCCCGGCTGAGGCACAGGTGCTGCCCGGCCACGGCGATTTCTCCACCTTCGGGCAGGAGGCCGCCACCAACTTCTATATCAAAAATGCGCTGAGAAACGCATAAAAAGGCGGGATTTCACATGAATATCTATATCACGGGCCTCGGCTCAGGCTATGAGGTGGAGCACCTCGTCCGCCTGTTCTACCCAATGGCCCCGCTCACCCTCACCCCGCCCGAGGACGGCGCAGACTGCGTCTGGGCCGAGAAGCGGCCTGATAAGCTCTGGGCCATGGTGCGGCAGGGCGGCAAGAGCCGGACCGCCGAAGCGCCGCTGCCCATTCCCGTGGAAGAGGGCGGCGAGACGCCGGAATTTGCGCTGGCCAGCCTGACCTATGACCTGCTGCGCAGCTGGACGGGCATCCGCCCGCCCTGGGGCAAGATGACTGGCGTCCGTCCGGTGCGCCTCGTCCACGACAAGCGGGCCGCAGGCTGGACGGAAGAGGAGATCGACGATTTCTTTTTGAAGCGCTTCGACTGCTCGCCCGAAAAATACGGTATGGCCAAGGCCATCGCGGACTTGCAGGAGCCTATCCTGAAAGCAGGCAGTGCGCCCAAGACCTACAGCCTCTATATCGGCATCCCGTTCTGCCCCTCCCGGTGCAGCTATTGCAGCTTCGTCAGCTGCAATCTCGACCGTGACCGCAAGCTGGTACAGCCCTATGTGGACTGCCTGTGCAAAGAGGTCGAGGCCATCCGGGACGAGGCCGACAAGGCCGGGCTGAAGCTCTGCAGCATCTACATCGGCGGCGGCACCCCCACCAGCCTCTCGGCAGCGCAGCTGCGCCAGCTCATGGGGACGGTGCGGGACTGCTTCGACCTTTCCACCATCGTGGAATACACGGTGGAAGCCGGACGCCCCGACTGTACCGACGCTGAAAAGCTGGCCGTCATCAGGGAATACGGCGCGACCCGCATCTCCATCAATCCGCAGACCTTCTCGGATGAAGTATTGGCGAACATTGGCCGCAGGCACTCGGCTCAGGACATCCTCGACTGCTATGCCGAGGCCCGGGCCGCAGGCCACGACGACATCAACATGGACCTCATCGCTGGCCTGCCCGGCGATACGGTGGAAGGGTTCGAAAAGAGCCTGCGTCAGGCCATCGCCCTCGACCCTGAGAACATCACCGTCCACACCCTGACCCTCAAGCGGGCCTCCCGCATCGTCATCGAGGACCAGAAGGAGAACGACTACGCCGACGTGGCCGCCATGCTGGAAAAGTGCCATCTGCTGGCCGAGGCGGGCTATCGGCCCTACTACCTCTATCGTCAGAAAAATACCCTCCAAAACCTGGAAAACGTGGGCTGGTGCAAGCCGGGCCACGAGGGGTATTATAATATCTATATCATGGAAGAAGTCCAGACCATCCTCTCGGCCGGCGCAGGCGGCAGCACCAAGCTGGTGGCCGACGGCGGCAAGCGGATGCAGCGCATCTTTAATTTCAAGTATCCGACAGAATACATCCAGCGTTTCGACGAAGTGCTGGAACGGAAAAAAGGAGTGGCGGTTTTTTATGATCACGATTTGGGTACCGAAACGTCTGGTTGAGATAGACCTGTACAACGTCGCCGCCCAGAGCCCGGCGGCGCTGGCGGAGATGAGCGAGAAGAGCTACCGCCAGCGGGTGGCCTATGCTGCCCAGAAGATCAGGGACTCCCGCGCCAAGATCGTCATGCTCACCGGCCCGTCGGCCAGCGGCAAGACGACTTCGGCTCATAAGGTGGCCGAGGCTCTGGAAGCCTCCGGCACCCCGGCCCATGTCATCAGTCTGGATAACTTCTTCAAGGGCGCTCAGTATTACCCCCGCCTGCCCGACGGTACGCTGGACTACGAGAACCCCGACACGCTGGATATGCCCCTCATCCGCCAGTGCCTCAGCGATCTGAGCACCACCGGCAAGACTGTGCTGCCCATCTACGACTTCACCACCGAGTCCCGCTCTTCCGAGACGGAGACGCTGGACCTCAAGGGCGGCGTCTGCATCGTGGAGGGCATCCATGCCCTGAACCCTGAGCTGACGGGCCTTGTGAAGGGCGACGACGTCTACCGCATCTACGCCGGCCTGCGGGAGGAATACTGCATTGATGGCCGCCGTGTCATCAACACCCAGGACATCCGCCTCTGCCGCCGCACCTTGCGGGATGCCGCCGCCCGGGGCCGCAGCCCCGCCAAGACCCTCGCCATGTGGGACCGGGTCCTCGACG
>OGOD01001465.1_pt1 | contig 14480 bp, 18 predicted proteins | sample 1573631 | NCBI WGS metagenome assembly OGOD01 (sample SAMEA2581895, study PRJEB24529) | metagenome | biome: Human gut stool | place: China | collected 2011
TCAGCTTCGGTGGTTCGAATCCACCCGCGCCCACCAAGATAAAACACCTAGAGACGTAAGTTTCTGGGTGTTTTTCTCTTTTGCAAACCCGCATTGTAACCCACTTTTGAAGATTAGAAAGTAAACTGCCATAGGAAAACTGCGCATAATAGCTGGTAAATCACATTTTTATTGAAAACCATCCAAAGGTGAAAGAAGATGTTTGTGAAAAACGACGAACATTTTTTTGCTATACTATACTTGGTATATGCATATAAGAGAAAAGGACTTTTGCTGACTTTAAATATAAATTAAGAAGGGGGCGACTGTAATGACGGCTATCGATCTTGCACGGAATATTGTTTTTTACGCAGGAACAAAACATCATCAAATGACGAATTTGAAACTTCAAAAAACATTGTATTACACGCAGGGATATTTTTCTGCAGAGTATGACAGTCCCTTATTTGAAGAACATATTGTAAATTGGGCATATGGTCCGGTTGTTCCAGCGGTATACTATCAATATTGTTCATACGGTGCGTCAGTAATAGTTCCGGAAAAAATCAAATCTGTTCTTGATGAGTTGACAGAAGAACAAGCCAAAGTGGTCTATAAGGTGATAGATGCTTGCTTGCAATTTAGTGCAGGACAACTAGTGGAAAAGACACATTTAGAAACGCCTTGGAAGAATACTTCTCGAAATCAAGTGATTGAGTTCTCGGACATAAAGAATTTCTTTGAATCAAATGATCCGTTGAAGCTAAAATGATGAGGACTTGGTATGCAGAAGAAAACGTCCGAAGAGCGAATGACGACACTGATTCAAACACTAGATAATATTGTGAAATATGAATATGTTGATGAAACGGACTCGTCTCCAATCAGTGACAATGTAAAGCAATATTGGGAACATCTATGTGGTGTGTAAGAAGATCCGGAATTTAGACATTCATATTCTATGTTGTCTAGTCAGTTGCAGGAATACGATCCAGAACAAAGAGATTCCCTTAAAGTATATCTCGACAGGATCGTACTGTTTTCAGAAATGCAAACAGAGCCAGAAGATATACATCGGATAACTAAAGCATTAACAAAGTTATTGGATCATGTCGAGCTTGAATGTATCCGGTTGAATCGAATGAGTCAAATTGAGTATTTGGCAGACGAAGCGCGGAGCGCACAAGAACAGTCTCAGATACTTAACAAACAGACTGAAGAGGCAGTAGGAAAGCTTAATGATCGAGTAACAGATTTCCATGGACAATCAATTACAATCCTAGGAATCTTTTCAGCGGTTGTTATCGGATTCATGGCAGAAATCTCGATGTTTACATCAGGATTTGACAAACTTAGTTATGAAAACCTGTACACGATAACTTTTTATTCAATAGCTGTGGGAATTATAATATTCGACACGCTTTTTATGCTGATTTGCTTTATCGCTAAAATGTCCGGGCACTCAATTGATCGAAAGATTAAGAAGGGTAAGTGGTGGATAACTTCCACTTGGTATAGATACCCGGGAGTTTACTGCTTTAATATTTTAGCGATTATTAGCTTAGCAGTGCTCTTATATCTCGATAGGCGATGATACAACATAGGCCGTAGTTTCTATGATGAAACTACGGCCTATGTTTATGCTCTCACCACGGCATTGTAAAGCATCTCCAGGAACTGCACCGCGCTGGGTGCACCGGTCAGCGGGTAGCCAGCCAGTTGCTGAACGCCCTCGGGGTTCAGCGCCCAGGCTTTCTCTGCTGCACGCCGGACGGCACTTTGAATGGCAGACCACTTGCAGCGCCGCTGGTCTGAGACGGGGGTATAGATCTCCTTCTGTACGGCTTCCAGCCGGTCCTCCTGCTCACAGATCAGAGCCACGCATTCGCATAGGATACGGTAATTCTTTGAGCTCCGGGTAATCCCCAGCGGCCGGAGGATTTGATCCAGCTGGGCGGGGGAGTTCGAAATTTTCACGTCGGGCATAGTTTGCACATCCTTTCTATCCAACTTTAACCGGAAAATGTCAGAATGTGCCGGATAATGCGGAATGCGTCGGAATATGCCGAAATATGCTAAAAGAAAACAGCCCCGAGGAACCATCAGGCTCCCCGGGGCTGCTGCTATGTACTCTTACTTGATCTTCCCTTGCATCTGATCCAGCAACTCATCGGCGCGGATGGCCTCGGGAGTAAAGCTGTTGTTCTCCCACCATGCCCAGATGGCGGCAGCGGTGGTCAGGCCAGCGGTCACCCACTGCTCCACGCTGGCGCTGTCGATGGGCAGCACCGGTTTGCCTGCTGCGCTCAGCAGCTGATTGACGAGGGCCAGTGCCAGCACAACGGTGCGGGCGATTGTCGCGGCGGGAATTTTTTTGTTAGTCATAGGTCAGTTCCTTTCTTCAGTCGTGGATGGGTAAAGCGCAGGCTCTCTTGTACAATTCCGTGCCGGTGCCGTTGCCGCCCATCACATGATAGGTCTTGTAGAGGTAATTCAGGTTGCGCAGGCCGTCGCGGGTGATGTACCCCAGCTCCATAAAACGGTAGCACTCGGTATAGATGCGGTCGTGCAGCAGGGCCAGCACCGCGTCCCACAGGGCCTTGATCTTGGGGATGGCGGCAAGGATCGCGCCGCCGATCAGAGCACAGAGCCACCCGGCCCAATACTCCGTGATAAACTGCCACATCGGTCTCACCCCTCCTCATCATCTTCCCACGCCTGCTGGATGCGCTGTCCGTTGTGACACACCGCATCCAGAACGGCATCTGCTTGGATATTGGATGCCAGCAGGGCCTTGTCTTGGGTATTCATGTTGTAGTACCCCGTGAACACCTCACCGTCTGCCAGAGGCGCTGCTACGGTGATGCGGTCGATCTTGTGCTCTTCCAGTGTAGCTAGAACCTCCGAGAGCCAGGGTGCGTATGGTGCATCTGAAATCAGACAACTTGCCATCGGTCTCACACCTCCATTACCGGAATACCGTATTCCTCGGCGCACTGCCGCTCAATGCGGCAGCCGCGTGCGTACTCCCAGCCCGGGGCGAAAACCGCCACGTCAGCCTTAGCCAGAAACTCGATGCTGCGTGCCAGATAATCCAGCGGCTTCGCATCGGGGCCAAAGTCCTCAAAGAACGTTTCCAGAGGAACCGCATCGTCACCAAACACGGCCTTTGCCTTCCCGATCACTGCGGCACGCTTCTGCAGCACCTGCTCGTCCGATAGGCCGTTCATAGGCTGGCTGATAAAAAACTTCTTGCTCATCACTTATGCACCTCTCACTTTCGTCAGCCCGGCCCGCTGGATGATGGCAGCATAGTCCTTGTAAGCATGGCTCAGGTCTACCGGGCCGCTCACGCCGGGGATCTTGCCGCTGCTTGTGTACTGCCACATGCCGTGGCGGCGGGCGGGGCGCTTGCCGCGGTAATCGGCCAGCCAGAGGTCATACGGGGCCAGCGGCTGGGCGGCCAGGGCGGTATCGGCAAAGTTCGTGTAAGTATAGACCATGGCGTACAGGTTCCATGTCTCGATCCGGTCGGCGGCCCGTGCCACCAGGGCCGAAAGCTTTGCGGGGGCCATGGAGCGCAGGCGGGGGTCCTCCACATCGATGGCAAGGGGCAGCTGGAACGTTTTGCCCCGGAGAGCTGTTTTGAGGGCGGCCAGCTCCTCCTCCGTCTGCCGCTGCGTGACCGCACAGGTGTAGTAATAGCCGCCCACCGGGATGCCCCGCGCCGTGCACGCGGCATAGTTGCGCTCGAAGGCCTGGTCAACGTAGGGCTTGCCGCCCTTGCTGCCCAGCACCCGCAGCATCACGCCGTCGATTTTGCCGCTGTGCTTCACCGCGTCCCAGTCGATGCTCCCCTGCCAGCGGGAGACATCCATAATTTCAGCCATAGCGTCCTCCTTACTGCGTGATTTCCTCAAAGCCGCTCTTGACGAGAATCGCCTTGACCTTCTCCTTCAGCAAGCGGGGGCAGCGCTCATACAGAGCTTTTGCCTCCTCCACGGTCTCAGCGGACATGATTTCCTGTGCCCATAACATAGCCATCATATACCATCCTTTCTATTTTTTGTGTGATTTTACGCATAGACAGTCTCGCTCATTTCCAGCAAGCACTGCTTCAGCATTTCGTTTTCGTTTTTCAGGGCTTCCAGCGTCTCCGGCAACTTGTCCAGCGCCACAAGCCGCTCCTCCAGTGTAGGGGTCGGCTTCGGTGCATCGGCAGGGTCTGGCTGCGTGCCGGCCTCCACCACAACGTAGGCCCCCGGCTGGTCGTCCATGCTCCACAGGGTCTCGCCCACGGCAGCCGCTGCATTGTGGGCGGTAATGGCATCCACAACGGCAGAATAGGCATCGCACTCTTCCTGCGTAATAACCGGCTTCGGGATTTTGGTTCCGGGTCTGATCTCCATTTACATTCACCTCACTTCCAGCGGCCAACAGCAATGCCATGACATAGTGTATCATTTGTTCCAGGTAGTGTGCATGATGTCGTTCTTTTGTCCTTACAAACAAACGAAAGCCATGAGATAGGGCAAGCAACAACAGAATATTCCGTGTTAGAAAATGCCACCGGAAATGACCATGTATAATCGCTTCCGTCTGAATTGATGGAGTACCAGCAGATCTGTGTTCCGTCTGAAAATCTTACCCAGTTACTGCCGCTTGCTGCTACCGCTGAAGCACCCGCCGGGCCTTGCGGGCCGGTAGCTCCGGTGGGACCTCTGGCTCCCGTTGCACCGGTGGGCCCTTGCGGCCCCTGCGGGCCAGTGGCTCCGGTAGCGCCCTTCGGCCCCTGCGGGCCGGTATCTCCTTTGTCACCCTTGTCGCCCTTTGCGCCTTTCAGGCTGGCGATCCAGGCGGCTTCACTGCCCGTATATCCTAGCTGAACAGCCAGCGCATAGGCCGACTGGCCATCAAAGGTTCCGGCTTCTTTGGCCTGCCTCACAGCATTGGTGGCCGCATTGGCCGCGTCGGTGCTGGCTTTCTCTGCCCGGTCGGCATCGGCCTTTGCCGCCCCCGCACTGGTGGATGCCTCCCCGGCCTTGGTGGCGGCGGTGGAAGCGCTCCCCGCAGCGTCGGTGGCCTGCTGGGTGGCGGTTTCTGCCGCGGTGGTGGCTGTCCTGGTGGAGTTGGCCACGTCGGTCAGGGTTATGGTGCGGGCCCGTGCGATGTTCTGCAAGGCGGCGGTGTGCTCCGTTTTCGTATCCTGCAGGGCCTGCTTGGCGGCGGTCTCACTGGTCTTGGCGCGCTCCTCGCTGGCGGCGGACTTGGTCTCGCTGCTCTTGGCTGCCTCCGCGCTGTCCTTGGCGGCAGCGGCACTGCTGGTAGCTTTCTCCTCCAGTGCGTTGATGCGCTCCCGGGCAGCGGCCAGCAGCTCGTCAGTGGGGATGCCGGTCACACCGTCCCGCACGATGCCGCAGAGCGCCTCGTCCAGCCGGGTGTCGGTGATCTGGCCCGTGGTGATGCTGGTGGAGCCTGCCGGGCGGGCGATCTCGGCAAGGCAGAGGTCGTAGATCAGCTCGGTGCGGGAGATGGCGGGGGCCATGGGTGTGCTGGATGCCGTACCCTGCAGCACCTGCAGGCTGGCGGCTCTGGCACCGGCATCATAGCGCATGATGATGCGGTCGATGCGGGGGAGAGACGGGTCGGCCAGTGGCATGGTCAGGGTGTCGGCCTCCCGCTTTGTGATGGAGTAGCCGGTGAAACGGCTGGGGTGCACCCAGCCACGGCCCGCGCCCACGGTGACCGTCAGCCCGCCTGCGGCTGTCACCGGGAAGTCCTCAGCTCCGCTGAACACACCCGAGGTGAGGCCCGCAAGGTAGGCCGCCACGTCTGCGGCATCGAAGTCGTAGTCGTTGGCGGGATATAAAACGATTTTGCTCAAAAGATCATCTCCTTACAGCTTGCGCCAGACCGGCGTACCCAGCCGCACGGTGCGGGTGGTGCTGTCGCTCTGGCTTTGGGTGATGACATCGGCCACCCGGACGGTGGCCTTGTAGCCCAGCTCCGGGATGGTGCAGAAGGCCACGTCACCAGGGGAGAGCCCCTCGGCATCGATGGTCAGCTCAATGGAGCCGGTGCGGAGCTGTTCCAACAATTTGTTGGTGCCCCGGGCCATGAGCCGCTCGAGGTAGGCTTGGCTTTTGGTGGTCTCGCCCTTTTCCTCGTCCGGCTGCACGTCCCGGGCATCGACGTAGAGCTCCCGCCGGTCGGCACCGGTGGTGTCCGTCAGGCCCACGGTCACGGTGGCCCGGTTCTCGCCCTCGCCAGCGCCCTGCACCACGGCGACGTTGGCGTAGTCGGAATCCCCGAAGGCCCACGCGGCCTGCTGCAGGTTGCCCCACTTGGTGGAAAAACGGTTGTTTGGATCGGCGGTGGGCCGGTAGACCTCAAACAGCAGCTTCTTGTCTGCGTTCTTGCCTGCCAGCCGCACCCGGAAGCCCAGATCACAAGCCGCGCCGATGGTCATCAGGTAGTCCATGATGCTGCCGCCGGAGGTCTGTGCAGTGTAGGTGGTGTCGAAGTCCACAGCAGCACCCAGCTCCAGCTTGGGCCACGGCTGCATTGCATTGACCAGTCTGCGCATGGCCTGTTCCGCGTTCTCGTTCTTCACGATGCTGGTACCGGCCCGCTTGGTGAAGATCCACGTCCCCGGGAAGCCGGTGACCACTAAGTTGCTGTTCTGATTCTCGTTGCTCCGGTGGCAGATGCGCATGGGCACGTCGCTGTCACTGCGGCGCAGCCAGCGGCCCTCCCGCAGCAGGGACAGGTTCTCTTCGGTGGGTCTGACTTCGAGGGTGAACTCACCCTCGGTGTTGTAGGGCTCGTCCCAGTAAAGGCTCACCCAGACCTCCACCCGGCCCAGCCGGGCAAGGGTCGTCTCATCCAAAACATCCAGCGTCATGCAATCACCTCCGGCAGAATGCCTGAAACCATGGGATAAAATTGCACCGTGACCTGCAGGAGGGTCTCGCCGCTGTCGGCGGTGGCCTTGAGCAGGTTGTCTCCGGGAGCCAGCTCCAGCAGGTCGCTGTCCTCGTCCAGCAGGGAGAAGATGTTCTCCTCCGTGCCGTCCTCTGTCCGCTTGACGGCCAGCTTGTCGGTGGTGGTGCGGTAGATCTCGATGACCTGCCCCGGGGTCAGGATGGTCAGGATGCGGATGCTCTGGCCCGTGATGATGTTCAGCACGCAGGGGTTGACCACCGCACCGTCACTTTTGAGGGTGGCCGTGAAGGGAACAGCCAGCGCCCCGGGGTTATAGGCATTCAGCCAGCCGATGGAGGTGCGCACGCCGAAACGGTGGGGTGTGCTGTAATTGATGGGCAGCCTGAAGCTGGGCACAAAGCCGTTGATGCAGAAGCTCTGGGCGGTCAGGTCGTACCAGAAGGGTTTCGGGCAGAAGAGCATGAAGTCCAGCACCGGGTAGGGGTGGATGCTCTTTGTGTAGGGGGTCTTGGAAAGCACGAAACGACAGAAGAATTTATCCTCGAAATACATTGTGCCGCTGGTGAAATAGGGCAGCTTTTCCAGCAGTAATTCCGCATCCGCATCGCCGTGGGAGCTGTGGCAGTGGATGATGAGCTCACGGCTCACCCCGGCCACGCTCTGGCGCTCCACGCTCACGCCCACCTGGTTCACGCCCTGTGCGGTCTGCACGTCCACGTCTACGCCATTGATGGGGTCGAGGGAGTAGGGCGTGCCGTAAGCCCACCCGATGTCGAGAGTGGCCCCGGCATCCGTGACCAGCTGCAAATGGTCTTTTCTGAATGGCATTGTGGAGCCCTCCTTTCATCGTTTCTGGGCCTTGGCCCGGTCGGCTTCCCAGCGGGCTTCCCGCTGGAGGTCTGCCGCCGTCTGGGCCTTGGAGTAGATATTTTGGATGATGTTGGTGTCACCCTCCCGGTGGTAGTTGTTGGCGGCTGCGGCCACCTGTGCCGTGCCGGATGCGGCCACAGACCGGCTGATGGCCATGTTGTCACTGAGGACAAGGCTGTTGGCCTGCCGCACCATCTCGGCCAGCTTGCTGTTTGCGGCCAGCAGGGCCTCGGTGTTGGCCTCCACAGCGTCGGTCAGGTCTTTGTCCGGGGTGGGGGCCGTCGGCGTGGTGGAGCCGGGTTTTGTGCCTGTGGTGGTCTTGGCGATGTCATCCAAACTGCGCTCCAACTTTGTCTGAACCCCGTCCACATAGGTGGTCACGGTCTTGTAGGAGCGCTCCACGCCGTCCACCAGCTTGGTACCCGCCTCGGTGACAGTCTTGGTCACCCGCTGGGTGATCTTGCCGGTCTCATCCTGCAGCTTCTCGGTGAGCACCTTGGTGGTCACGGTGCTGCCGTCGGCATTGGTGGTCTTGCTGGTGTCGGTCATGCTCTCGATGACCTTCTGAGAGCTGGCGGAGGTGCCGGAGCTGCCGGAGCTGCCGGAGCTGCTGGGGTTGTTGATGGCCTCCTGCTGCTTTTTTCGCTCGGCCTGCCGGGCTTTGCGGTCGGCGGCAATTTGGTTGGCAAAGTTCCAGGCTGGATTGCTGATGTAATCCATATGGCCGCCCCAGTGCCACGCCACGGAGTTATACATGCCAATGAGGCCGTTGATGAGGATGACAAAGCCCTCGATGCCCGCCGCCACGATGCGCATTAGGCCCTCGAAGATGTAGCTCATAAAGTCCTCAACGCCCGCCCAGACATTCTGGAAAGCGTTGGCCACGTCCTTGTTTTTGCCGGAGAAGTTCAGCAGGGCACCCACCAGCATCCCGATGAGGGAGATGACGAAGAGGATGGGGTTTGCGTCCATGGCGGTGTTCAGGGCGATCTGGCTCGTGGTTGCGCTGGCTGCGGCGGGCACGAACTGCGCCACCAGCCCCATGGCCAGCTGGCTCAGGTTCCCGAACACGCCGGAAAGGGCGCTGCCCAGCTGGTTCAGGGCCCCCATGGCTACGGCCTGAATCTGGGTCTGCTGCTCCTTGGTGCAGGCCTGCCAGAAGTAGCTGGCCGCCCACAGACCCAGGCTCTCGAGGTCGCCGTTTTTGAGGGCCGTTGCCAGCGTCTCGATGGCCCCCAGCGCATCCGTCTGGATGTCAGCCTGGATCTGCGCCCAGCCCTCGGTGAGCTTGGTGCGGAACTGCTCCGTGAGCAGCTCACCCATGCTGCCGTACTGGGGCCCGGCATCCTCGATCGTCCTGACCACGGTCTGGGTGCCGTCGGCGGCGATGGTGGTCACGGTCTTGACCGTGTGCTGCACGCCCTCGATGACCTCAGTGCCGGTGCTGGTGATGACACGCTTGACCTGCTCGCTGCCGTCTGCCAGTGTCTCGGTGGTGGTCTGGGTGGTGACCTTGGCCCCGTCCACGAGGGCCGTCTGGGTCGCGGTGACCGTGGAAACCACATCACGGACGGCTTCGATGCTCTGCGTGACCTTCTTTGTGCCATCTGCCGCTGTAGTGGTGATGGTCTTAACGTCCGAGAGGACCCCGTCCACCATCTGACGGCTGGTTTCGGTGACGGTCTGCTTCTGCTGTTTCGTGCCGTTTTTCAGGGTCTCATGGACCGTTTCGGTGGTACGGGTGACCCCGTTCTCAATCTGCGTGCTGGTGGAGGTAATGGAGTTCACTACCTCAGATGCAGCCTTTTTGGCGGAAGAACTGGCCTTTTTCGAGGACGCAGAAACAGCACCGGCCGCTTGCTCGGTGGTCTTTTGTGCAGCTTTGGCCTCCTCTTGCAGTTCTGTCCAGCTCTTGGTGTTGATGCCTTGCCCGGTCTGGGCTGCCTTGTGCCGTGCCTCCCGGTTAGCTTTGGAAGTGGCCGCTGCAGCCTGTGCATCCTTGTCTGCTTTGTAGTCATCGTAGCTGGAAAAGCCGGTATAACCATCCTTCCCGAGGAAGCTGTTCAGCTTGTAACTGAGCTTGTCCAGCCATCCGATGGCCGCCCCAATGGTGCTTTGGGCGATATTGGCGACGAACTGAAATACCCCACTCACGAAGTTGCGGAAGGTCTCGCTTGTCTGGTAAGCAGTCACAAGGGCCGCTGCAAGAGCAGCCACCACAGAGACGGCGATTCCGACCGTGTTTGCTTTCATCACGGCATTGAGTGCCGCTTGAGCAACAGCCAGACCGGTCGCCCCGCCTTCGGCAGCTTTATGGGCGGCAGCAAGGGCAGTAGTCGCAGCTGTTTGTACCACCGTAGCGGCAGAGGTGGCGGTCAGGTAACCTTTGTAGGTCAGAAATGCAGCACCGACAAAGGTGACAACGGTGATGACCCGACCAATGGTGTCTTTCAGTTTGGCCAGCTTCTGGTCATCCTCCGTGATGGAGACCACCAGCTCGTTGGCCTTGACGATGAGGTCGCCGAGAGCCGAGAACAGGCCGTCAGTCAGTTTGCCGGTCAGGGCAGCCACGTTGTCCTGCAGGGTAGACAGCCGCCCGCGGAAGGTCTGGCTGGCTTCCAGCATACCGTTGTAGAACTGCCCGCCCTGACTGGTGGCGGCTTCCACAGCGGCCTGCAATTCCTCAAAGCCCACCTTGCCGTCCGAGATGCGCTTGTACAGGTCGGCCATGCTTTCACCAGTGGCCTCGCAGATCTGATTGAGCGGGTTGAAGCCCGCGTCGATCATCATGTTCACGTTTTCCAGCGTGACCTTCTTGGCGCTGGACATCTTGCCATAGGCCCGGACAAGGGTCTGCATCTTGTCCGCGTTGCCCAGAGAGATATCGCCCAGCATCTGCAGCACGTTGGTGGTGTCGTCTGTCAGATCAGACAGTTTGAAGGGTGTGGATGCCGCCATTTTGCGGATCTCTTCCAGCTTTTCGGCGGCAAGCTGTTCGTCACCCAGCATGACCTTGAAATTGGTGAGGTAGCTCTCCATGTCCCGGTTGTAGGACAGACCGCTCTTCACCACGCTCAGCAGGGCATCGGCGGCTTTCTTAGCGAAATCGGCGATCATCTGCCCGGCGGCTACCGTCCATTTATTGACGCTCTGCTCTGCCGGGTCGCTGTTCAGCCGGACATCACCCGTAATACTGAAATCAGCCATTGGGGGCGCTCACCTCCTCATCATCGCCATGCTTGAGCCGCTGCAGGAAGGCGGCATTGTGGTCGGCCACCGTGACTGCCGTCCGGGTGTGCCGCAGTTCTTTGGGCAGGGCAAAGGTCTCCTTCAGGTCCTCGTACTGCTGGCGCTGCCTGCCCTCCATGCCGGAGGTGTCCATCGTGCGCCAGGACATGATCTTCGCCATGGTGGTTTCCTCCGGCAGCCCCCGCAGCAGAGCCAGAAACCGCCACCAGTGGATGCGCTCTGCCGTAAGGTCGATGCCGTAAGCCTGCTGAAAGGCTGCGGTCAGATAGTCCGCGTCACAGGCAAAATCCATGGCAAGCTCACCGGAACCACTGCCTTTGCCGCCGGAACGTCCGGGCGGGTCGGCCCCGTGGTAAAAGCGCAGCAGGCTTTCATAGGCCTCCGGGGCCAGCTGGGGCGGGATCGGCTCCCGGTAGAAGCGCCGGAACGCTTCCTGCGCAAAGGCAAGGGTGTCCTTTTTCTCCCGCTTGCGCTGATACTGGTTCGACAGCCAGACCATGGGCCGAAAGTCCGGGTCGATGGCGCGGCCCTCCCACTCGGTAGGCAGTGGTTCCAGCAGGATGTCAGCCATGATGACGGCGGCGCTTTGCCTTGCGCCGCTGCTCACGGTTCAGCTGAGGAGCCAGAAGGCTGGGGTCAAACTTCTGCTTTTCCTGATTAGCAGCCCGGGTCAGTTCGGTCATCACGGTAAGGGCCTTGCCCAGGTCATTGCCGTCCAGCCCCAGAGCAGCCGCAGAACCTTTGCCCAGCACATCATCGACAAACGCTTCCACGATGCGGCACTGGCCGCGGATACCCTCGGCATAGCTCATGTTAGGGGTCTGCTGTGCACGCTGACGCTCGGCCTCCTCGGCCTTTTCCAGCTTTGCCTTTGCCTGCTCCAGCCGCTCGATATCGTTGGCGTTCAGGCTGGAAAACGCAAATTCCTTATCAAAGATCTTCATGGTCGTCTCCTATCAAAAAAGCCCTCGCCGGTCAGGACGAGGGCACGGAGCTACGGGCAGGATCAGCCTGCCGCAGCGGTAGAATAGTCGAACTTGGCAGGGGTGCCGATGCCCTTTACATCGCAGGCAAAGGTGGCGATTGCGCCGGCAGAGCCGCCCACGTCGCTGGTGACGATGAATGCGGCTTCGCCCTTCTCGCCCTTGCCGGTGCGCAGGGAGAAATAGATGTAGGGCAGGATGACGCTCTGGCCGAAGCCATAGATCATCTCGTGGCCCAGAATGAAGTCCTGGAACGCATCGCCCTTGCAACGGTCGCCGTTGATGGCGAGGGTGCGCTGAACGCTGCCCTTGGTGGTAACGGGGCCGGTGCGGATGTAGGTATTGTCAGAGGTGGAAGCGTTCAGTGCGCCGCTGTGCTCCCGCACATGGTCGGCACAGACGGTCCAATCCTTGACGGCATCCTTCTTGCTGGCCTCGGTGCAGATGGCCAGCACAAAGTCATCGGTGTTCTCGATGCCCTTGTAGTCGGCGCTGGGGGTGATGCCGGAGGCGGTAACAGCTTCAGTAACAGTCATGTTGAAACTCCTTTCGGTTGGTAATAAACGAGCCGGAGCTGCATCTGCATTTTGCAGCTTCCGGCGCTGCTGGTAACGATATAGCCCGATGCGGTGACCGATACGCTGAGGGGCTGCTTTGGGGCTTCCAGCTGGGGCAGGTTATGCCGGTCATTCTGGGCAAGCACCCAGTCGGTCAGCTGCTCAAAAAAGCCGCTGTTGGCGATCTGGGTGCTCTGGGCCTCGCTGTATTCCCGACGGCTCAGGAATACATAGCTTTTGGCCATGTTCCTGCCGGAGAAATAAGTGGTCAGCACAGGGTCTGTGGGGGAATCCTCAATGGAAAACTCGGCCACCGGCTCCGGGGAAAGCCCGGAGATACGGAATGCTGCCCCGTTCTCGGTCTGTTCTTCGGCGATGAGCGGGCAGGTCTTGAGCCACTCCCGCATGGCCGTGATGGTGGCTTTCTCGCTCATAAGTGGCCCATCCCTCCCCAGAACATGGTAACGGCACGGGTCGCATAAAGGGCCAGATGCTCTCCCATGTCTGCAAGTGCCCGCTGGCCCCAGTAGGAGCCGCGCAGACCTTTGTACTTGTCGGCTTCCTGCCTACGTTCTTTGTTGCCCATGAAGGTGCGCAGGTCGCTGCCCTCGGCGTGCAGGTAATACTGCTTGCGGGCGTAGGGGGTGTTGTACACCAAAAGGCCCTCGTCATACTTGGAAGCAGTCTGCACGCTGTTTTTCAGTGTGCCGGTGTCCAGCGGAACATAGCTGTCGATGAGCCGGGCCGCTTCCTGTGCCATGGCATACTGCGCCTTTTGCAGGGCAGCAGTCTTTTCGGCACCGAAGTCAGGCCGCCAGGAAAGCTGCATCTGAACGCCGTCCACCTTGTAGCGCAGGCCGTAGGGCTGATCAAAAACAGGCTTGCTCATTTCCTCAGCTCCCCTCTACATGAAAATGCGGCAGCAGCGGTTCCCGGTTGTCGGAGACCGCCGCCACCGTGCAGCAGATGTGTGTTTTCTCGAGGGCGGCATACTCGGCCTCGGTCAGGCTGCGGACAGCGCCGCAGATGAGCTTGCCGCCCCGCTTGAGCGTCCAGTGTGTCGCCTTTTCCCCGGGCGGGAGCTTTGCCCACTGGAAATAGGGCAGATACCCGGCGGCAGGGGGCAGCCGGACATGGACTGTCCGCTGGGGGTCGCCGCCGGAGGTGTCCAGCTTCTCCCGCCAGCTGCACCCGGGGATGACGTGGCAGACAGGCCGGTCGATCTCGGTGGCGGTGTCGTGGATGAGGTTCACAACGGTAACGCTGCACTGCATCAGAAACACCCCCAATACAGCAGGCCGTGGGGGTCGTGCCCCAGGCAGCCGGAAAGAATGCTGTACGCTTCGGCGACCTGCTTTTCGGCCAGTGCTCCGTCGGAGAACGTCACGGCAAAGCCGTCGTTGTTGACGCTGGTCACGCCCGGCGCATAGCCGGTGGCAGCGCGTGCCGCTTCGGCCCGTTCAAGGCTCTGCACGATGGACGCACAGGCCATGGCCAAAGCTTCGGAACAGTCGGCGCAGCCTTTGGTGTGGGCTTCGGCCCGGCCAAAGGTGGCCCGGTCAATGAGCTTCGAGGCCCGGAAGCACAGCGGCGTGAACGCGGCTTCGTCCAGCGTACCGCCCGCTGTCTGGTACTGGTCGTAGGTGCAGTAAAGCATGGGGGCCTCCTTATGCTGCGACAGCCGCAGCGGTCAGGAATGCGAACGGAACCTTGGAGCGGTCTGCGTTCATGCGGGTGGCGGGGTTGGGCAGTGCCCAGCCCATACGCATCACAACGCGCAGGGCCACCATATCCTGCTGGGCCAGATTGTAGACGATCTCCTTGGTGGAGGGATCCTGAATCACGCCCTGATCCAGCAGCTTCACGGTGACATCCTGACGGATGGAGTACGCCAGCT
>OGOD01001470.1_pt1 | contig 14465 bp, 12 predicted proteins | sample 1573631 | NCBI WGS metagenome assembly OGOD01 (sample SAMEA2581895, study PRJEB24529) | metagenome | biome: Human gut stool | place: China | collected 2011
TTGATGTTGTGACAAATGAAATGCCGATAGAAGATGCGAAGAAGACCGGTGCGATGGCTCTGTTTGGTGAAAAATACGGCGAGGTTGTCCGCGTTGTTCAGATGGGAACATTTAGTTCTGAACTTTGTGGTGGTACTCATGTAAGTAACACCAGAAATATTTCTGCTTTCAAGATTATTTCAGAAAGCGGTGTTGCAGCAGGTGTACGTCGAATTGAAGCACTGACAGGAAAAGCTCTTTTTGAGTATTACAATACGATGGAGAGTGAACTGCAAAAGGCGGCAAAACTTTTGAAAGCAGTGCCGTTAGAGGTAAGTGCAAAAATTGTTTCATTGCAGGATGAAGTAAAACAACTTCAGAAAGAAAATGATAAATTAAAAGCAAAACTTGCGAAAGAAGCCGCAGGAGACTTGTTGTCCGAGGCCAAAGAAGTAGATGGAATCTATATTCTGACAAAGCAGCTTACAGATGTTGATATGAACGGCATGCGTGACTTGGGCGATGAGGCAAAACAGAAGCTTGGTGAGGCATTTATTGTATTTGCAAGCCAGGTTGGGGAAAAAGTGAATTTAATTGCCATGGCAACTGATGGAGCGATCAAAAAGGGCGCCCACGCCGGCAATTTGATTAAAGAAGTTGCATCCATTGTAGGCGGCGGCGGTGGCGGCCGTCCGAACATGGCGCAGGCTGGTGGAAAGTTACCGGAAAAGATTCCGGAAGCACTTGCGTGTGCAAAAACTGTAATGGAAAAACAGATTATTAAATAATATGGAGGAATTGAGCATGGAAAAGGCAAGCAGAAAAAAGGTAGGTTTCTTTAACAAAATCGGTTTTAAAATGGTGCTAATTATTGCTTTGGCAGGAGCAGTAATTTCAGCTGTTACAATGTTAATGATTGTTCCACGCAGCACCAAACAGATTGAAATTTTGACAAAGAATGAGATGACAAATTTGGCACAAGCGTATTCAACAGATTTAAATGACAAGTTGATGGAAAAACGTGTCTTATCTTATGATGGTTATGCTAATATTTTAAGAAATGTTAAAATTTCCGGGTTAGATACTTCTTATGCGTATCTGGTTGATAAAGAAGGCATTATGCGTTTTCACCCAACGGAATCAAAGGTTGGTAAGTCAGTAGAAAATGCTGTTGTAAAAGACGCAGTAAGCCGCATGAAAAAGGGGGAGAAAGTCACAAACGATTTTGTGATGTATGAATTTAAGGGCGAAACGAAATATGCTGCATATCATGTACTTAATGACAAAAGTATTTTGGTTATCACAGCAGACAAGGGAGATGTGATGTCAGTTGCAAATTCCATGTGGGTACGTGGAATTTCAGTTGCTGGCATTGGAATTATCTTAAGTGTTTTAGTTGGTTTATTTGCAGTTGTTTTGATTGTTCGTCCGCTGGTAAGGCTTACGGATGTTATTGATGAGACGGCTAGACTGGATTTTACAAATGATGATAAAGTGAAGAAGATTGCACTTCGCCGTGATGAAGTTGGTTTGATGGGTAAATCCGTGGCTGATATGAGAGAAAGTCTTCGACAGAGTATTGTGAATTTGAAGGATTCCAGTCAGAAGATTTGCGAAGAAGTAAGTAAAGTAAATGATGTCAGTGAACAGATTCGTGAGCAGTGTATGGATAACTCTGCAACTACGGAGCAGTTAGCAGCCGGCATGCAGGAAACTTCTGCAACGACGGGAACAATTACACAGAACATCGGAGACATGCGACAAGGTGCATCCGATATCGCAAAGCTTTCCAAAGATGGTGTGAGACTTTCCGATGAGATTTCGGAGAGAGCAACCGCACTTGGTGAGTCTGCAAATTCAGCGATGGATCGTGCCGGTTCTATGTACGATACAATTAAGACACAGGTAGAAAAAGCAGTAAGCGCTGCTGATTGTGTAAAACAGATTAATGAGATGACGGAATCCATTATGCAGATTTCTTCTCAGACAAGCCTTTTGGCATTGAATGCTTCAATTGAGGCAGCCCGTGCCGGTGAGGCAGGAAAAGGATTTGCTGTCGTTGCTTCGGAAATCAGTAAGCTTGCGAACGAGACATCAGATTCGGTAACAAGCATTAATGAGATTGTACTTGAAGTAAACTCTTCTGTGGATGAAATGGTTCAGAGTATGGAGGGAACAACGAAGTTCTTAGACGAAGTGGTATTAAAAGATTATGACCAGTTCAGAGCTATCAGCAACCAGTATAATAATGATGCAGATGTTGTAAAGACAAGCATGGAAAATGTAGAGCATGCTATTCTTTCACTTACCGATTCGATTGGTGTGATTGCTGACGCAATTACCGGTATTAACACAACGATTGACGAAGCAACCGTTGGTGTGACAGATATTGCAGAAAAGACCGGAAGTGTCGTAACTGAGGCAGCACAGAATGCAGAACTTGTAGATACCTGCATGGATTCTGTAGAGCAGCTTGAGAAGATTGCTGATAAGTTTACTTTGTAAAATAACAAAAAGCGGTTAGTCATTAACTAAATAAAACAATGAAAAAGAGGGTTCCTTTGTGAGAGACGGGATAACGCTTTGCGTTATAGTCTCCACAAAGGAACCCTCTTTTTGGTTGTTTTATGCTTAGTTCGTATGAAACAGCTTTTGTTTGTTTACAGAGTAAACTTGCCATTATGCGATACCCTCAAGTAACTAAGTGATTCTGTTTGTAAGAATGTATTCGTTGCTAATCTATTTGGTTCCCGGTAATTAAAAAAGAAAAGATTTGCGATGAGTGGGTACAAACACGTGGGTATCAGGCGTGCGTGTTTTGCACGCCGATACCCTTACGCGTTTGTTTAACGGGAGTGCCCACGAATCACAAACTTTTCTTTTTAATTACGGCCCCCAAAAAGATTAATCATCGATTACTTCTACGCCATATATGCATCTTCTCAGCTTCTTTAATCAATTCATCACGGAAATCCGGATGAGCGATGCCGATTAATGCTTCAGCTCTCTGCCAGCCGGAGAGTCCTTTTAAGTTTACCATACCGTATTCGGTTACGACATACATTGTGTTTGCACGGGTATCGGTAACGATGGAACCGTTTGCTAAAGTTGGGCGGATACGGGACTGTACTTCGCCCTGCTTATTTTTAAAGGTAGAAGAGAGACAGATAAAGCTCTTTCCGCCTTTTGATTTATAAGCACCTAATACGAAATCAAGCTGGCCGCCTGCTCCACTGATATTTTTTATGCCGGCGGATTCAGCATTAACCTGTCCAAACAAATCAATGTCAACAGCATTGTTAATTGAAATGAAGTTATCATGTGCGGAAATGACATCAATTTCATTGGCATAATCGACAGGAACACTCATACATTCCGGATTGTTATCCAAATAGTCATACAATTTCTTTGTGCCGGCAGCAAAAGCGTATACCTGACGGCCTTTGTTTAAGTTTTTCTTAGAACCATTGATTTTTCCGGCTTTGGCAATGTCAACAAAAGCATCGACATACATTTCAGTGTGAACACCAAGATCTTTTAAATCGGATTCAGCAATCAGTGAGCCGACAGCATTTGGCATACCGCCGATTCCAAGCTGAAGACAGGCACCGTTTGGAATCTGAGCAACGATCTGTCTTGCTACTGCGTGGTCAACTTCTGTTGCTGCAGCACCGCCACCCATTTCTGCGATTGGTGAGTTTGAGCCTTCAATAATCATATCTACTTTAGAAATATGGATTCCATTTTCAAATCCGCCAAGACAGCGTGGCATGTTTTTGTTTACCTCAACGATAATGGTTTTCGCACGCTCACAGGCAGCTCCCAAATGGGAAGCACTTGGTCCAAAGTTAAAGTATCCGTGTTCATCCATCGGTGCTACCTGCATAACAGCAATATCTACAGGATTTTCCAAATCACGGTAATAACGTGGCAGTTCCGAATAGCGGATTGGAGAGTAGAAAGAAAATCCTTTCGCAACAGCTTTTCGTTCGATTCCGCTCATGTGCCAGGAGTTCCATGTCATGTGTGCAGCCGGATCTTCAATTTTGAAAATCTCCGGTTCCCACATCAGGATACCGCCACGAAAGTTCACATCGTGAAGCTCCGGCAGACGTTTGGCAAGTTCTTTGTCAAAATCCACAGGTGTTGTTACAGTCCAGCCGTAATCCACCCAGTTTCCTGACTTTACCACTTTGGCTGCCTCTTTGGCAGTCACAAGTTTACTCTTATATAATTCGTTCATATCTGGTAAAACCTCCATTCTGGTAACTATATTTGCAATATGTTTATTTTAGCATTATCGCATGGTGCGGTCAAGTAGCCAGTCGGTTCACAAAATGTTCATGGAAAAAGTTTGTTAAATTGTTGACAATATCGTTTTCGTTTGTTATTATGAGTAAGGATTGAATCATAAAAAGTGGTAAATTGTAGTTTGATTTACAGATAGGAAAAAGATATGATAAAAGCAATATATCCGGGTAGTTTTGATCCCGTTACATATGGGCACTTAGATGTTATTAAGAGAGCATCCAAAGTAGTGGATGAATTGATTATAGGAGTGCTTGTGAATCAGGAAAAAACGCCTTTATTTACAAGGGAAGAGCGTGTAGAACTGTTAAAGCAGACCACGAAAGAATTTCCAAATGTGAGGGTTTTAACATTTACCGGATTGACAATTGATTTTGCCAAACAAAATGATGCAAAGCTGATTATCCGCGGTCTCCGTGCCGTGACGGATTTTGAATCCGAGATGCAGATTGCACAGACTAATCACAGCATTGAGCCGGAGATTGATACGATGTTTTTTACTACGAGTCTTGAGTATGCTTTCCTAAGTTCCACCATTGCGAAAGAAGTTGCTTTTTATGGCTCGGATGTATCGAAACTGGTGCCGGAAGTTGTTCAGAAGGCATTCAGAGAAAAGTATGATCAGAAACTGCGAAAGCAGTGATGATAAATTAAGTAGTATTAGTAAAAAATTTATAAGGAGGATATATTCATGTCTAAGAAAGTTGTATTAGCAGGTGCTTGCCGTACGGCAATTGGTAAAATGGGTGGTGCATTAAGCACAACTCCAGCACCAAAATTAGGTTCTATCGTTATTGAGGAGGCTCTTAAGAGAGCAGGCGTGCCAAAGGATGCCGTTGACCATGTTTACATGGGATGTGTAATCCAAGCAGGTCTTGGTCAGAACGTAGCTCGTCAGGCATCCATCGGTGCTGGTCTTCCAATCGAGACGACAGCAGTTACTGTAAACGTTGTTTGTGGTTCCGGTTTGAACTGTGTAAATATGGCAGCTCAGATGATTCAGACAGGAGATGCTGATATTGTTGTTGCCGGTGGTATGGAGAACATGTCCATGGCTCCTTACGCAGCTATGAATGCTCGTTTTGGTTACCGTATGAACAATGGTAAATTTGTGGATACCATGGTAAACGATGCATTGTGGGATGCTTTCAATCAGTATCACATGATGATTACTGCTGAGAACGTAGCAGAGCAGTACGGAATTACTCGCGAAGAGTTGGATGAGTTCTCTGCTAACAGCCAGCAGAAATGTGAAGCTGCTATCGCTGCAGGTAAATTCAAAGATGAGATTGTTCCTGTTGAAATCAAATCTAAAAAGAAAACAATTGTATTTGATACCGATGAGGGACCACGTCCTGGTACAACAGCTGAGAGCCTTAGCGGTCTTAGATGCTGCTCCGGTAAAGAAGGCGGTGTGGTAACAGCTGGTAACGCTTCCGGTATTAATGATGGTGCAGCTGCGATTGTAGTAATGAGCGAAGAAAAAGCTAAAGAGCTTGGTGTAACACCAATGGCAACATTTGTAGCCGGTGCTCTTGGCGGTGTGGATCCAAAAATCATGGGTATTGGACCGGTCGCTTCTACAAAGAAGGTTCTTGCTAAAACAGGCATGAGCATTGATGACTTTGATTTGATTGAGGCAAACGAGGCATTTGCAGCACAGTCTGTAGCAGTAGGTCGTGACCTTGGATTTGACCTTAGCAAATTGAATGTAAACGGTGGTGCAATTGCACTTGGACATCCGGTTGGAGCAAGTGGATGCCGTATCCTTGTTACATTGCTTCATGAGATGCAGAAACGCGATGCAAAGAAAGGTCTTGCAACACTTTGTATCGGTGGTGGAATGGGATGTTCCACAATTGTTGAGAGAGACTAATTTTACTTTTGGGACGAGCCGGTATTATATCGGTTCGTTCCTGTGATGTAAAAAAGAAATTTTAAATGGAGGATACTTTCAATGGAATTTGTAACATATGAAGTAGAAGGTGCAGTTGGTATTATTACCATCAACCGCCCAAAAGCATTGAATGCGTTAAACAGTGCTGTTTTGGATGAACTGAATCAGACTTTGGATGCAGTTGACCAGAACGAAATCCGCTGCCTGATTTTGACAGGTGCCGGAGAGAAATCTTTTGTTGCCGGTGCAGACATCGGAGAGATGAGCACATTGACAAAAGCGGAAGGCGAAGCCTTTGGTAAAAAAGGAAACGATGTATTCCGTAAGTTAGAGACATTCCCGATTCCTGTAATTGCTGCAGTAAACGGATTTGCTCTTGGTGGTGGATGCGAGATTTCCATGAGCTGTGATATCCGTATCTGCTCTGACAATGCCGTATTTGGCCAGCCGGAAGCAGGTCTTGGTATTACTCCTGGATTTGGCGGTACACAGAGACTTGCTCGTTTAGTAAGCCCTGGTATGGCAAAACAGATGATTTATACAGCAAGAAATATTAAAGCAGACGAAGCTTACCGCATTGGTCTTGTAAATGCTGTATATCCACAGGAAGAACTGATGGATGCAGCAAAGAAGATGGCATCCGGTATTGCTAAGAATGCACCGATTGCTGTCCGCAACTGCAAAAAGGCAATTAACGAAGGTCTTCAGGTAAATATGGATGAGGCAATTGTAATCGAAGAGAAATTGTTCGGTGACTGTTTCGAGACAGAAGACCAGAAAGCCGGAATGGGTAACTTCTTAGAGAAAGATAAAGAGAAAAAATTAAAAGTGGTACCATTCAAAAACTGTTAATTCGTGACGACATCCCGTCTGGGATTTGAATCAAATACAATGGAGGTAAATACAATGAAAGTTGGTATTATTGGAGCTGGAACAATGGGTTCCGGAATTGCGCAGGCATTTGCGCAGACAGAAGGTTATGAAGTATATTTGTGTGACATCAATGAAGAGTTTGCTGCAAACGGTAAAAACAAGATTGCAAAAGGTCTTCAGAGACTGGTTACAAAAGGAAAGAAAACACAGGAAGATGTTGATGCAATCTTAGCTAAGATTACAACTGGCGTAAAAGACATTTGTACTGATTGTGATTTGATTGTTGAGGCAGCTTTGGAAGTTATGGATGTTAAAAAACAGACATTCAAAGAACTGCAGGATATCGTAAAGAAAGAAGACTGCATTTTCGCTACGAATACTTCTTCTTTGTCCATTACAGAAATCGGTGCAGGCATTTCTCATCCGGTTATCGGAATGCACTTCTTTAACCCGGCTCCTGTTATGAAGCTTGTTGAAGTTATCCGCGGCGAGAACACAACAGATGAAGTAAACGATAAAGTAGTTGCTATCGCAAAAGAAATTGGTAAAACACCGGTTGAAGTAAAAGAAGCTGCCGGATTTGTTGTAAACCGTATTTTGATTCCTATGATTAACGAAGCAGTTGGCATCCTTGCTGATGGTGTTGCTTCTGCTGAGGGTATCGATGCTGCTATGCAGCTTGGTGCAAACCACCCAATGGGACCTCTTGCACTTGGTGATTTGGTTGGTCTTGATATCTGCCTTGCTATTATGGAAGTTCTTCAGGCAGAGACTGGTGACCCGAAATACCGTCCACATCCATTGCTTCGTAAAATGGTACGTGCCGGCAAACTCGGACGTAAAACTGGTGTTGGATTCTTTGATTATTCCAAATAATATTATAGAAAGGAGTTCATGTTATCATGGATTTTAAATTAGACAAACAGCATGAAATGGCGAGACAGTTGTTCAAAGATTTTGCTGAGAACGAAGTAAAGCCACTTGCGCAGGAAACCGATGAAACAGAAGTATTCCCTCGTGAGACTGTTGACAAAATGATGAAACTTGGTTTCATGGGAATTGCGATTCCTAAAGAGTACGGCGGACAGGGCTGTGACCCATTGATGTACACAATGTGCGTTGAGGAGTTAGCTAAAGTTTGTGGTACAACAAGCGTTATTGTATCCGCTCACTCTTACATACGTTATGTGTGTAGAAGAGTTATCAAAGGTTTGCGGAACTACAGGTGTTATCGTTTCTGCACATACCTCCCTTTGCATTGATCCGATTATGACATATGGTACAGAAGAGCAGAAAAAGAAATATCTTGTACCACTTGCAAGTGGTGAGAAATTAGGTGCTTTCGGTTTGACTGAGCCGGGTGCAGGTACGGATGCACAGGGACAGCAGACAAAGGCTGTTTTAGATGGTGACGAATGGGTACTCAATGGTTCTAAATGCTTCATCACAAATGGTAAAGAAGCAGATATTTATATTATCATTGCTGTAACCGGTATCATCGAAAAACGTGGTAGAAAAGTAAAAGAAATTTCTGCTTTCATCGTTGAGAAAGATACTCCTGGATTTACTTTTGGTACAAAGGAGAAGAAGATGGGTATCCGTGGTTCATCCACATACGAGTTAATTTTCGAGGACTGCCGTATTCCAAAAGAAAATCTTCTTGGTGCACAGGGCAAAGGTTTCGGAATTGCCATGCATACACTGGATGGTGGACGTATTGGTATCGCTGCTCAGGCACTTGGTCTGGCAGAAGGTGCTTTGCAGGCAACAATCGATTATGTAAAAGAAAGAAAACAGTTTGGTCGTTCGATTGCACAGTTCCAGAATACACAGTTCCAGCTTGCTGATATGGCAACAAAAGTGGAAGCTGCTAAGATGCTTGTGTATCGTGCAGCAATGGCAAAAGCTACGCAGAAAGTTTACAGCGTAGAAGCTGCTATGGCAAAATTGTACGCAGCAGAAGTTGCTATGGAAGTAACAACAAAAGCAGTTCAGTTACACGGTGGTTATGGCTACATCAGAGAATATGACGTTGAGCGTATGATGCGTGATGCAAAAATCACAGAAATCTACGAAGGAACTTCAGAAGTTCAGCGTATGGTTATCTCTGGTAGCTTATTGAAATAGGAGGTGCTCTCGTGAAAATAGTAGTATGTATTAAACAGGTGCCGGATACTAAGGGCGGTGTTGTATTTAACCCAGACGGTACATTGAATAGAGGTGCGATGCTTACCATCATGAACCCGGATGATAAAGCCGGTTTGGAAGCAGCACTGAGAATTAAAGAAGAAACAGGTGCAGAAGTTACTGTTCTTACCATGGGACTTCCAAAAGCAGAAGAAGTTCTTCGTGAGGCAATGGCAATGGGCGCTGACAATGGTATCCTTGTAACAGACCGTGTACTCGGTGGTGCTGATACTTGGGCTACTTCTACAACAATTGCCGGTGCACTTCGTAACATTGATTACGATTTGATTATCACAGGCCGTCAGGCTATCGATGGTGATACTGCACAGGTTGGTCCACAGATTTCCGAGCACTTGGATATTCCGGTTATCTCTTATGCACAGAATATCAAAGTGGAAGGTGACAGCGTAATCGTTGAGCGTCAGTATGAGGACCGCTACCATGTAGTAAAGGCTAAAATGCCTTGCCTGATCACTGCTCTTTCTGAGTTGAATGAGCCACGTTATATGACTCCGGGCGGAATCATGGACGCATTTGACAAAGAGATTACCGTTTGGGGACGTGCAGACCTTAAGGATGTAGATGATTCTAACCTTGGTTTGAAAGGATCTCCGACAAAAATTGCAAAAGCTTCCGATAAGGTTCGTAAGGGTGCCGGCGAAGTTGTTACCCTTGACCCGGCAGAAGCTGCTCAGTATATTGTAGATAAGTTTAAAGAGAAACATGTAATCTAATTATTATAAAGGAAAAGTGGTGAAAAAAATGAGTTTAGAAGAATATAAAGGTGTATATGTCTTTGCACAGCAGGTTGACGGAGAAGTAAGTGGAATCGCTTACGAGCTGCTTGGTAAAGCAAAAGATCTGGCAAAAGATTTGAACGCAGAAGTTACCGCTGTTTTGCTTGGTTACGGTGTTAAAGACCTTGCAGATTCTTTGGCTGAGTATGGTGCAGACAAAGTAATCGTAGTGGATGACAAAGAACTTGAAGTATATCGTACAGAACCATATGCTCACGCACTTGCTTCTGTAATCAATGAGTACAAACCTGAAATTATGTTGGTTGGTGCAACAGCAATCGGCCGTGACTTAGGTCCTCGTGTATCGGCACGTGTAGCAACCGGTTTGACTGCTGACTGTACAGTACTTGAGATTGGTGATTTCACAGATAACATGACAAAGGAAACGATTCCTAATCAGCTTCTTATGACACGTCCTGCGTTTGGTGGTAATACAATCGCTACGATTGCATGTCCATACAACCGTCCACAGATGGCTACCGTTCGTGCCGGTGTTATGCAGAAGATTGACCCAATTAAGGGTGCAAAAGCTGAAGTAATCGAATACAATCCGGGATTCACTCCGGACAACAAATATGTTGAGATTCTTGATGTTGTGAAGTCTGTAGCTGACACAGTAGATATCGCAGATGCTAAGATTTTGGTGTCTGGCGGTCGTGGTGTTGGAAGCGAAGAAAACTTCAAACTTCTTCAGGATTTGGCAGATGTCCTTGGCGGAACTGTAAGTTGTTCCCGTGCCGTTGTTGAGAATGGTTGGCTTCCAGTTGAGCGTCAGGTAGGACAGACTGGTAAAACCGTTCGTCCTAATGTATACTTTGCAATCGGTATTTCCGGTGCCATTCAGCATGTTGCAGGTATGGAAGAATCTGACATTATCGTTGCTATTAACAAAGACGAGACAGCTCCAATCTTTGATGTAGCTGACTACGGTTTGGTAGGCGATTTGAATAAGATTGTTCCTCAGTTGACAGAGATGCTGAAAGCAGAATTAGCTGAGAAAAACTAATTTTCAGGCGAGAAATCGTTTGATAAAAAAGAAAACAATAAATCACAGTTTGTGGTTTATTGTTTTCTTTTTATTTGAGGGTGTTTAGATGATGAAGAAAAAAGTATATCAAAAACACTATGCGTTTATTGTAGAAAACCCGGAAGATGAATTTTGGGAAAAGTGTATGTCTTAGGACAGGATGGTACAAATCAAGTAGATTCGTATTTTTTTGTGTCGATTTAACAGAATAACAAAAATGTGTTTTTTATCATAAAGCACTGCTAGTTTGTCTGTTGGCAGTTATCATGACATTTTTATTAACTGCCTGCGGTGTAAGTGGCGACCAGATTGCTGTAAACAAGCCGCAGCATAAAGGCTCAAACGCCAAAAAACGAATTGCCGGTGTCTTGATTTGTGCAGGGTTTATCGCTTCCGTGATTTGGAAACGAATCAAAGCAAAGAAAAATGGTTATCAGCAGAGTAACCTTTACGGTGATATTGCAAAATGTGTTATCATTACCGCAGTTGTGATGTTTGTCTGCATCAAACTTTACAGCTACAAAGGTCTGCCAACCATCTTGATTCTGCTTGCAATTATCGTAGCAGCATATGCTTACTATACATCGAAAACTGTTTCCGGCCGTTACTACTATGCAGTCGGCGGTAACAAAAATGCAGCAAAATTAAGTGGTGTAAAGACAAACCGTGTTTACTTCATCGCTTATGTCAACATGGCAGTTCTTTCCGCAGTAGCAGCTCTTGTATGTATCGCAAGATTTAACTCGGCAGCTCCAACTGCCGGTACAAACTACGAGATGGATGCCATCGGTGCCTGCTTCATTGGTGGAGCATCTGCTTACGGCGGAATCGGTACAGTTCCCGGTGTTGTAATCGGTGCGATTTTCATGGGTGTTCTGAATAACGGAATGTCTATCATGGGTATCGATGCAAACTGGCAGAAAGCAGTAAAAGGACTTGTTCTTTTGGCAACCGTTGCCTTTGATGTAATTTCTAAGAAAAAACAGAGCAGTAAATAACAACAAAGAAACACCTCGTGTGAGACGGGATAACGCAGAGCGTTATAGTCTCCCACGAGGTGTTTTTTTGTTGTTTAGTAATGTTCGAGGGGGGAGGTGGAAAGTTGCATAGAATGTAAATTGGTGCCAAGTATTCAGTTTTGTGAGCATACTTTTTGGACAAAATGAGATGAAACGTATGACCGAAATATGTTGTTGGGGGGATAAATAGAATAATTTCACTGTGTTAAAATTTAGGAAAATGATTTAAGAGATTGAAGGTAATGTGAGATTGTTGTCTATTAATGAAATAGCGGACATCTCACATTTTCTTTTTTTTGTTGAAAATTAGGAAAAAAGTTTGGGGGCAGGAGTGATAAAATGGAACAAAATGTAAAATGAAAGGAAGTTGGAGAAATGAAAAAGAAATTATTTGTGTTATTTAGTATGTGTTTTCTGGTGTTAGTGGGGTGTGGAAGTAGTGACAATAGCAATCAGACCAATGCGGAGCAGAATAATAAATTTATTGGTGCATGGCAAGGTCAAAGTCGTAAATACTGTTGTATTTCCTCATCAGGAAAAGCGTACATCGGAATTGTAGAAGGTGGTGAGATGAGTGTAGAAGGAAAACAAATATTTGAGTATGAAATAGATGGAAATACCATTAATTTGAAGAATGATGTAACAAGTCATTCTCTTGAACTGAAGGATGATGAATTGGTTGAGAAAGATGGAACTACATATTATCAAACGAATAAAAGTGTAAGTATTAATTCGGATGAAAAGGATGAAAGCCGTTTGTTAGATATGGTGGAACGGAAAGAATAAAGTATGGAGGAAAAAATATGGCGAATGAATTAGCAACATCAAAAGACATAACGAATTACCTTAAGCATGTATTTGATTTAGAAAAAATGTTATACCAACAGAATGAGATTTTAGAACATTTACGAGATTCTATTGGTAGTGTGAATTATCAAATGAAGTTGGAACCAGAAATTTATCAAGAAAAAAGACCAAGTGTGGTGGGAGGAATTATAACAGCAATTGTATGTGCTTTTTTTGCAATTTTAGTTTATTTTGGTTATGTTTTTTTGAAATCACCAGAAGGTGGAGCTCCAGGATGGTTTTTAAACATTATGCTTGGAATTATTGGTATATTTGTTTGTTTTGTGGTAGGTGGAATTATTTTGGTTGTGTCTAATGTGGTTCAGACGCAATCATATAATCAGCAGGTGCGTATTACAAATCAGGAAAATATTGAGGAAATTCAGCGTTATAGAAAAAATTTACTGGAAAAGGGAAAGACACTAAACGATGAATATGCTCTTTTGGCAGATGAAAGAAAGAAGACAAAAGCAGTACTTAATAAATTTTATTCCACCAATGTAATATATCCCAAATATCGTTCTTTACCAGCTATAGCATCGTTGTTTGAATATATGCTATCGGAAAGGTGTTATGGGTTGACAGGACATGAGGGGGCATACAATTTATATGAAAATGAACTTCGTTTGGGACATATTATTAGCACATTAGATTCCATTTCGAGTGACATAAAAGAAATAAAACAGAATCAAAGAATGTTGTATGATGTTATGTCAGAATCTCAAAAAATGACTAAAAGTATGTTTGAGCAGCAAGTTATCAATGGTCAGGTTTTATGCGATATACGAAAAAGCAATCAGATTATGCAGTACAATCAAAGTCAAATTGCGAATCGCATGGAACATATGCACTGGCTGGAAGAACAAAAATATTTGTGGGGATAGTAAAAACAAATTGTATGTAATAAAAGTAGAATTAGAAACTGAAAGGAAGTTGGAAAAATGAAAAAGAAAATAGTTGCTATCGTTTTAGCAATGGTGTTGCTAGTATCACATCAGATAACAAATAAACCGACAACAAGTAAAGCTCAGCAGGATGCGGCCAGTTTGGCACAGAATTTGAGTTTTACAGGAACTTGGAGCAGTGATAAGTGGCTTATGTCAGAGGAACAGGAGGACTGGTATAAACTGGTTATTTCATCAGATGGACGTGTTGAGTTAAAAGTGATGTCATATATTGATGGATTTACATATTTTCAGTTGTATACATCTGATTTTTCCGAAGAATTATACAGGGATAATGCATATGATGGAAATATAACACAACCGGATACAGCGGTAGCAAATTATTCATTATCAAAGGGAACCTATTATTTAAAAGTTGATAATGGGTCATATATAGGTAAATATCGTTTAAATGCATCGTTTACCAGTTATGGAGTAAACGATAATAATGCGCACTCTTATGATTCGCCGCAAACGTATACTTTAGGAACTACGATTACGGGTGCAATTACAGCAACAGATGACCAGGATTGGTTTAAGGTAGTGATTCCGAAAAATGCTTTGCGCGAATAACGCTCACCGACAAAA
>OGOD01001511.1_pt1 | contig 14076 bp, 12 predicted proteins | sample 1573631 | NCBI WGS metagenome assembly OGOD01 (sample SAMEA2581895, study PRJEB24529) | metagenome | biome: Human gut stool | place: China | collected 2011
TTTCGCAATGAAAATGGAAACAGTATATCGGAAATGCACCCGAAACGACTCGTTTTGAGAAGATACCGAGAGCACATTAACAAATTAAGGAGGAATATCATGGAATATTCATACAAAACAAAAGGAACATGCTCAACACAGATTGATTTTGAATTAAACGGAGACATTGTCTCAAATGTAAGATTTACCGGAGGATGCAACGGAAACTTACAGGGAATTTCATCACTTACAGACGGACTTACCGTAGAGCAGATTGAAAACAAGCTTAAAGGTATCAGATGTGGTTTTAAACCTACTTCCTGTCCTGACCAGCTTGCTATTGCCGTAAGAGAAGCATATGAAAGTGAAAACAAATAAACATTTTAATTTATGCTTATCTAAAAAAGAGTAAAACCAGCGTTTTGCTCCTGGTGTCACACTACTTTACGGGCATTTTCCTATACAATAAAAACAAAAAGTACCATACCTGCATCAATTAAGATGCAGGTACGGTACTTTTTTAACTAATGACAATTTATTTAATAAGTCCTTTAATCTTTTTCTTGTCCTCAGCAGTAATTGTATCTAATTTAAGCACTGCCTCGACAAAGTCTGCTACAGAATCATTAAACCAGAATTTTTTAGACTGCTTTAAAAGATCTGTTCTGTAATCTTCTTCCTTACGAATAGGTGTATAGTATGTAATTCCTTTTTTCTCTGATGATACAAAGCCTTTATTGATAAGGTTTTTCAAAAAAGTATATACTGTAGTGTCTTTATATGTAAGACCATAATCTTCTTTTAGCTTTTCCATGACCTGTGCACATGTAACCTCACCTGTCTCAGCCTTAAGATCCCAGATACACTTCATTACAGTAAGTTCACACTGTGAAATTTCCGTAGTTCTTCTATTCATAGTAAAATTGCCCTTCCTTTCTTCCACTCTCTTTTAAAATAGTATGCCTTATCTTTGCATTTCATTTACATATTACCATATACATATAAAAAAATAAAGCAAAATTTACGCTAATTAATCAAAAAAAACAAAAAAAATGTAAAAAAAGGCTGTTTATATGTAAAAAAAGTCAGTTTTCAATTTTTCACAGAATTTTAACAGCATGAGACACTGTCATCAAATTTATGCATTGTGTTTTACCAGCCATTCCCTAAAACTTTTCTTGTATGATTTGCTTATCGGTATCCGAGCTGAATCGCACATTATAACCTTATCACTCTTAAATACATCAACATAAATTGAATTGATAACAAAAGATTTATGCACACGGCAAAATTTATTATCATCAAGTTTATCAATAACTTTAGATAATTTATCATAAAATTCAACATCACCATCAAATGTCTTTGCCACAACTTTCCTGCCAATGCTTTGAAGATAAATAATATTGTCCTGTTTTATAATATGGTCCTGCTTAAGCCATCTATAATGCAGATATTTATTTTTACCCGAAAATATACTGAAATAGGTATCTAACATCTTAAAAAGCTTTTTTTTCTCTACCGGTTTTACAACAAAATCAAATGGTCTTGTCTTAAACAGCTCCATAGCATAACTGGTATCTCCTGATATATAAACTATCTGAATTTTATTATTTTTTAATTCATCGCGTATCTGTTTGCCTATCTCAAAACCTTTCACATCTCCGAGGTCTATATCCAGAAAAAGTATATCATATTCATTCTGTGCTATTTGAAAAGCCGCATTTTCACCACCCTGAAAGATTTCCACATCAATCTCTTTATCATTTTCCTCTGCATATCTATACAATAGTTTTTCAAACAATAATGAAAATTCTATATCATCATCATAAATGCACATTCTCGTCATTTTACCCTCTCCAATCCTAAATAATGTTTATTTCATTACATTGTAATGTTTATCCAATCTGTTATCTTTATCAAAAAGATAATTATACTGAATCATTTCATATTCCTTCAACATCTCTACATACTTTCCGGTACTTTCCTTATTGTCATGCAATACTCCATTTTTGTCATAAAATCCGGTTGCACTCAACGACGGAATTTCCTTATAAAGTTCCAGCAAATACCTGTTATAATCACTCATCTTAAGACCAGCCTTTTCAAGAAGCAGCGAAGAAAGATAATTTATGGATGTCCTCTCTATATTTTCTTCTCCTATATCATAATTTGCCCATATCATAAAAGGAATCAAGTGTTCTTTCATACTATCCTCCCTGCTAAACTGCACCGGATTTTTTCCAAATAGTTTTTCATAAAATGAATCCGGCAAATGCGGCTGATGATCTCCAAATACTAAAATGATAGCAGGCTCATCCGACTTCTTAAAATAAGTGATAAGCTCCTTTAAGGCATCATCCGACTTTCTCATAAGAGAAAGATATTGTTCCACTTGTGATGAAACTGAAAAATCTGTCACTTTCACATCACCTACATAGTCGAAATTGTATGGATTATGGTTTTGCATTGTAACATTAAATACACACAATGATTTGTCCTTTTTCTTATTCTTATACAAATCTATTATCTTTTCATAGTCTGACTTATCACTTATATAATCTCTTATAAGCAAAGGATTTTTAAAATCATCTATGCTTAAAAATCTGTCGAAATGCAATAACGGATATACTCTGTTTCTGTTATAGCCTGACGGATTGTAAGGATGCACGGCAACCGCCTCACCATAACCTTTCTGGCTTTTTATGTTACTTATAACAGATGGCAGGTAGTCATCAATATATTGCAGATACGGATTTCCAGGCAGAAAAGTTTTTGTACATCCTGTCAGGAACTCAAACTCAGAGTTTGCCGTATATCCTCCATAAACTGATGATTCGGCATAACCCTTTACCACATTTTTATTAAGGCTGTCAAAAAAAGGCATAATTTCTTTATTTGTAGTGTATTTTCCTAAAACCCTTAAATCTGAAAATGATTCATTCATTACCATTATAATATTAGGATGTTTTTCTTGCAAATCCGATGTTTTTTTCTTATCCTCATATTTTGATAATATCTTATCGACTTTTTCTACTGAATAGCCATCAGGTGCATCTACCGTTGACTCTCCTGCATTTGCAACAAAATAAAGAAGATAACCATAGTCATTTATCCCTATACTGTGATCCCATGAAAGCGAACTTACATTATCAAAGAATGTTGCTGAGGTGTTCAGCCATACAACAAACACTGCAGCTATAAACAAGGCAGAAACGGATGCACACATATCTTTTACATTAAAATACATTCTCTTTTTTGACGGCAGGATAAGGCTTATTGCAATTCCCGCTATACAGCTTAAAACTCCTGCAATAAGATAAATATCAACCCCGTATTTATATCCGCCTGCAACAGCTGCCGCCGTCTTTATGGCATAAAAATCCATAAAAACTATACCATACCCTCTAAATGATATGACATAATAATTTGCTATCCCTATGAACATTGTCAACATAAATGATATTAAAAATGCCGGCTTCATTCTGTGAAACAATGCGACAAGCACAATATTGGCAGTGGCAAACAATGCCATATTTTTAATTATAAGTTCCGTATTGAAATTATTGATGGTCTGTTTAAAAAATAATTCCAATGATGAAAACTGCCATAATGTAAGCACCAAAAACAGCAGAATAACACCCAGTCTTTTTATATCATTTATAAATTTTTTCCTGCCTGTTCCCATTTCCGGCTCATAACCAATGACTCCATTTGTTGTTTCCGGTACATTTTTTCGGGCATCATCCTTTTTGTTATCATTTATTTTTTCACCCGCTGTCCCATTTTGCATTATTTTATTCCCCTTATTCGCTTTAATTTTTGTCTCTTATTCCTAAAAACGCCAAATGCCAGCCGTGCATTAATCATCACGGCTGGCTGATGTTATCCACAGTCCAAACACTATATGCTTAAACTGAATTCCACTATTTAATTTCCAAACGGATTAGAGAAGAAATTGCCAAATCCGCTGTCGTCACCACTGTCCGAACCGTTGTCCGAACCGCTGTTTCCATTATTATCATAACCGTTACTTCCGTTTCCACTGTTTCCGTTACCCTGATTATAACCATTGCTTCCGTTATTACTGTCATTATTTGAACTGTCAGAACCGCTGCCATTTGACAAGCCGTCAAGAGACTTTGAACCCTGAAGTTTTACTTTTACTTTCTTCTCTTTATAAGTTCCATTGTCACTTCTCTGTATCGTAAGCTCAACTTCTGTTCCCTTGCGGTAACCGTTTGCTTTTTCCTTAAGACTTTCAATACTTCTGACATCCTGATTGTTGATAGCTGTTATAATATCTCCGACTTTAATGCCGCCTTCTTCTGCGGCACCGCCCTTTGATACTTCTGCGACATATACACCGCTCGGAATATTGTAGCTGCTTGCTTCACTTCCGACTGTTCTTCCTGATATACCAAGATAGCCTTTTTGTGAATCCGACAATTCTTCTTTGTCCTTAAGTTCATCAATGATAGGTGTTGCCTGTGAGATAGGAATCGCATAACCTACACCCTCTACTGACGAATCAGCAATCTTTGCTGAATTTATACCGATAACTTCACCTTTGAGGTTGATAAGCGGTCCTCCACTATTACCCGGATTGATAGCAGCGTCTGTCTGGATTGCCTTGATTGAATTTGTTGAACCATCTGTCTCTGAAGTCTCTGTTATCTCTCTGTTCTTTGCACTGATGTATCCAACTGTAACTGACTGTCCGTAACCAAGTGAATTTCCAATTGCTACAGCCATCTCACCGACCTTAAGTGAATCTGAATCACCTACATCAGCAATCTTTATTTTATTCATTGTTGATTTTTTAATCTTTTTAAGTTTTACGGCTACTACTGCAAGATCATTACTTGAATCCTTACCTTTAACCGATGCTTCATATACCTGCTCATCAATAAACTGAACTGATATTGTCTTTGCTCCGTCAATTACATGATTGTTTGTTGCTATAAGAAGCTCGCTGTTACTCTGACCGATTATAAATCCGGTACCACTGCTCTGCTGTTCCTGCTGCTGACTATTTCCAAACAAACTGTAATAGTTTGTAGCCTCGCTTGTGCAAGTGATAGCAACAACTGCCGGCATTGTCTGCTCAACGATTGAAGACACATCATTTGTACCTCCGGCTATTGCAGCTCCTGTTGCAACCTTTTTGCTGCTTCCCGTTGTCGTTGTTCCTATCTGTTTACTTGTGGTTATTGCCGGTGTGTTTATACCAAGAACTTTACTTGAAAAATAACATACACTTTCAAAACAAACCGCCGCAACAATACCAAATACCAAAGCACACGCAGCACATATCAAAAGCTTTTTTCCTAAAGAAGACTTCTTGTCATCTTTTTTAGAAGATTTATTTTTCTCCTCATTATCATTAAAAGAATAGCTCTGTCCGTTTCCCCCATTGTTTCCATATGGATTTGTATTATTATAATTATTATTCATATTCGTTTCATAAGGATTAGCTTTCTGATACGGATTTTCATTTCTGTATGAAGATTCAAATCCGTTCTGTGTGTCATTGCTGCTTTGGTAACCCTGCTGTCTGCTGTCATTCATTGTACTCTCTGCATTATTGTTTCCTGCATAATAATCACCTGAATGTGTAGACTCTGCATTGTTTGCACCATTTTTATATGAATAACTGTAAACAGAATCAGCAGAACCATCTGTTTCTACAGAATTTCCATACTCTCCGGTATATTCATTCTGTGGCTGACCGCTATCTGTTCCATTTAAATTGTTGTTCTCATCCATCATCGGTACCTCCCTTTACTTTTTGTTACTGTCCACATCTATAGTGAGGCCTGTAACCTCTTTTTCTTATCTGTAAAACAGATTTTAGCAAGTTTTTGTGTTTAACTTGTGAAAAAAATATAATTTTTTCATTTCATATATTATATTAAATTTTATTGTTGCGCAAAATAATTATACCTTATATAATGATGCAAGGGGAAAATTCATATAACAAAGAAGCAATAAAAAGCTTCTGCCCAAACATCTATAATAATTAATGCACATACAAACATTTAACATTTTAGCACATTTTATTTTTAAAAGCCATAGGTTTTAAAAAGTTACAAGAGATTGAGAGGATGAAAAATTGATTAAAGAAAACCAGCGATTACTAAACATTTTACACATTATTGTTGATGCAATAATAATTTATTTATCGTTTAACTTAGCATATATCTTAAGACTTGATGAATTTAACAGCCCGCTTATCAGATGGCATATTATTTCTCCACCGCTCGGATATTACAAGGATATGTCACAGTATCAGAATCTTCTGACTATGATAGTTCCCTGCTATCTCATCATATATGGTTTCTGCGGGATGTATGACCCAAAAAGAACAAGTGGCAGGCGTGCGGAGCTTTTCTGCCTTATCAAGTCAAACTTTTTTGGTATCATATACTGTCTTGCAGCACTTTACTTCTTCAAACAGTGGGATTACGCAAGACTTTTGCTCGGTTTCTTTGCCTGCATAAATATTGTTATCGACTATGCTTTCCGACTTGTTGTTATTTCTATCTTAAGAAAAATGAGAAAAGACGGAAAAAATCTTAAACATGTCCTTATCGTCGGCTACAGCCGAACCGCCGAAAATTATATAAGGCGTTTAAGACTGCATCCTGAATGGGGTTACAAAATACATGGTATTCTCGATGATAACAAAAAAATAGGCGATGAATACCGTACCATCAAAGTTGTAGACAGGCTCGGTGCCCTTGAACATTATCTCTCATCAAATGAATTTGACGAGATAGTCATTACACTTAGCATCGATGAATATTCAAAACTTGAAGGACTTGTAGCAATCTGCGAAAAATCAGGTGTCCATACAAAATTTGCTCCTGATTACAACAACATCATTCCTACAAAACCTTACACTGAGGATTTAGATGGAATACCTGTTATCCATGTGCGCCATGTACCACTCAGTTCTTCATACAATATTGTATTAAAGCGTGCCGTTGACATTTTCGGTGCTACAGTCGCACTTATACTCTTTGCGATTCCTATGCTTATAACAGCAATAATCGTAAAAACAACATCCCCGGGTCCGCTTATATTCAAACAAAAACGAATCGGACTTCACAACAGGGAGTTTGATATGTATAAATTCCGCTCAATGAAAGTTCAGGAAGCAAGTGAAGAAAAGAAAGCATGGACCACTAAAGATGACCCTAGAGTCACCCCTATAGGAAAATTTATGCGTAAGACAAATATTGACGAGCTTCCTCAGATATTTAATGTGTTAAAGGGTGATATGAGTCTTGTCGGTCCAAGACCTGAAAGACCATTCTTTGTAAATAAATTCAAGGAAGAAATACCAAGATATATGATAAAGCACCAGGTTCGTCCGGGCATGACCGGCTGGGCACAGGTAAATGGCTTTAGGGGCGATACTTCCATAACTGGCCGCATCGAGTGTGACCTTTATTATGTTGAAAACTGGACACTTGCACTTGACTTTAAAATACTTTTCCTTACATTTTTTGGACGAAAAGTAAATAAAAATGCTTACTAATATTTTTTTCACAAAGCTATTTGCTCTTAAACGGGCAGATAGCTTTGATTTATGGAGGTTTTTATGAAGATTAGAGGTAAATTGATTATTTCGTTTTTGATTATCGCAATTTTTCCGCTTTGTGCGGGTCTTGTCTGTTTTCACCTGATAGTGCAGAACCAGACGGATATATTATCATCTTATTACAGTACAGAAAGTGAAAATAGCTATGATTATGGTCTTGTCTTAAATCCTGTACAGCTTCTTTATAAACTTACCCTTAATGATTATAATAAACTTGTTAAACTTGCGGACGAATATCCTGACAAATTACTTGACAAAAATTTTTTAAATGACACTTCCCGTTCTATTTCCTCAAAGGATTCTTTTATCGTTGTGTTTAAAGGTGAAAATGAATATTACATAGGCAATAAAGATTTTTATGGCTGTGTTTCCACGCTGCCGTCTTTTGGTGAATATTCCTACGGCAAAAACGATAATATCCTTATTGACCAGAAAAGTTCGACACTTACCCGTGGCAAAGACTTTTATTTTTCTGATGGAACTACGGGACAGCTTTTTCTTATAACAAAACTTTCTAATCTCATACCAAGGTGGGAAAGTTCCGTCAGAGACATAGCCATAGCGTTTACACTTATCCTTTTTATAACTGCAGCTCTCCTTATAATATGGCTATACCACAGTATCATAAAACCTTTGAACATACTTCGTATCGCCACAATGCAGATAGGTGCCGGAAATCTTGACAATCCCGTTCATGTAAATTCCTGCGATGAGATAGGTGTGCTATGCCGTGATTTCGAGGAAATGCGTATAAGACTTAAGTCAATGCTTGAGGAACGAATCCAGTACGAAAATGACACAAGAGAAATGATGAGCAATATATCACATGACCTCAAGACACCGCTCACTGCTATAAAAGGCTACTCTGAGGGACTTATTGACGGTATTGCAAAGACACCTGAGAAACAGCAGAAATATCTTAAAACCATTCATTCAAAAGCAAATGATATGACATATCTCGTAGATGAATTGTCGCTGTTTTCTAAAATAGAGCAGAATTCTATCCCGTACAATTATGTTACATTTGATATTTCAGAATATCTTGAAAATTATATTGATTCAATTTCTTTTGATTATGAGTCAAACAATATGAATGTATCTTATGAAAATAACGCACCACAGGGTATCATGGTATCTGCTGACCCTGAGCAGCTTCGCAGGGTTTTAAATAATATTACCGGAAATGCTCTTAAATATAAGGACAAAGAACATGGCAATATAAGAATTGCTCTTTCCTACAAACCACACAAACCTAAAAAGCCTTTATACCGCCAGATAAACAAGGATGGCACGGATATAAATCCACCGATAAAACCGGATGAATTTGTACGCATAGAAATCTCCGATGACGGTCCGGGAATTTCGGAAAAAGACCTGCCAAACATATTTGACCGATTTTTCAGGGCAGATGCGTCAAGAAATTCTGCCAAACGTGGAAGCGGTCTTGGTCTCGCCATAGTAAAAAAGATAATACTCGACCATGGTGGAAAGATATGGGCAAAGAGTACACCCGGAACAGGGACAAGTATTTATTTTACATTGAAAGTAAAAGACGGGCAAAAATGATAATTGCCCGTCTTGTGGTATCAGACTTTAAATCTGTATTGTAATAACAAATTGATAAAATCTATATCACCACAACATCAATGCAACGGATTTCTATCAATTTATTATTTTTATGGCTGAACTGTTATTTTTTTTAAATACAAACTCCAAATTTTATTTTACTATTTGCTAAACACAGCAAAATATTCCTGTGCTTTCTGCAATGATATGTTCAGTTTTATCTGAAGTTTGGCAAGAATATCTTCCTCTGAAAGTCCAAATTCAAGACCTATTTCAACAATTCCCTTTGCCTCTCCTTCCAATCGTCCTTCCTGTCGTCCTTCTGCCCTTGTTTCTTCAAATACCGTACACATATCAACACTCCCCTTCTTTGTTACAAAATCATAATCTATCTTACAATTTGCTGCTCCTGCCACTGTCATTATAACCGACTTTTCTACATCGTGCTCTCTTGCATATTTTATTGCCTTTTCCCTTGTTTCTTTCAGCTTTTCTTTTCTGTTTAATAATATTTCAAGCAGATTAAACAAGTCCCTATTGTTAATATTATGCAATTTCAGTTTATTCTTTCTCGCCTCTATAAGATGTATTTTATAATCATTGACAAACGGCTGCATCTTTTTAGGTATATCCAACATATCACATAACGATACAGCACCATCCCACGGATTTTCTCCATAATAAACAACTATGGTGATAACCGGAATAAACTTGTCTGTCTTTTTCATTTTAGACATATATTCATCGCTTGACATTCCATTTGCACTTTTGTATTTCGCTGCATTATCATCATACTGTTTCTTATATGTCCCATAATCATAACCCATCACTCTCATAGGCATCGCATAATGTATTCTTTCCTGCCCTTCGATTCCCAGTATGACCATTTCTACATTATATATTGTAGACTTTTTTCTTATTTTTACATTATCCCTGGCTGCCCCTATGCTCTCTGCATATTCTTTATGCTCAAGAATTGATGACTCCTCAGTGTCAATATCTTCTAGCTCATCCGCCTTTATTATCTGCTCTCCGTCAAACAATACCGCATTAAAAAAATCTGCAAACTGCTCATTATTCCGCCAATAATTTTTTACAACTATATCTGGTTTCAATTCCTGTTTTTTCTTTCCCATAATTACCTCCCCAAAAATCAGACACATATTTTCACTATTAGCCGCTCATAACACTATTTTCAAAGAACAAGTCCAGCTTGCACTTATATTCTCTGGTATGATATATCATATTCACACTTTAAATCTGTAACCGACGCCCCAGATAGTCTCAATATACTGCGGTTTTGCCGTGCTTTCCTCAATCTTTTCCCTTATCTTCTTGATATGTACCGTCACGGTAGCTATATCACCGACTGACTCCATCTCCCATATTTCTTTGAACAATTCCTCTTTTGAATATACATGATTTGGATTTGATGCAAGAAATGTGAGAAGGTCAAACTCTTTTGTCGTGAAATTTTTCTCAACACCGTTGATATAAACTCTTCTCGCAGTCTTATCAATCTTAAGACCTCTTATCTCGATAACATCATTCTCCTGTGTTCCCGATGCCGTAAGTCTTTTGTATCTTGCAAGGTGAGCCTTTACCCTTGCTATAAGTTCACTCGGACTAAACGGCTTAGTGATATAATCATCTGCACCAAGTCCAAGTCCCCTTATCTTGTCAATATCATCTTTTTTTGCCGAAACCATAAGGATAGGCGTGTCCTTTTTCTCCCTGATATACTTACAAATTTCAAAACCATCCATCCCCGGAAGCATAAGGTCTAAAAGGATAAGGTCAAAATCCTCATCAACGGCATGGGCAGCACCCGAACTTCCGTCAGACTCAATGGCAACCTCAAAATCGCTAAGTTCAAGATAATCTTTTTCAAGCTCTGCAATAGCAGCATCATCCTCAATTATTAAAATTTTACTCATATCTATATCACCTTTCATTCTCACAAATTCACAGATAATTGCGAAACTAATTGTATGTTGTGCTAAAGCACAAATATAACAAATACTAACGCAGGCACACTCTCGCTGCCTGTCACTCGTAACAGTACAAAACCGCATCTGCTATTATCTTAACAGATGCGGTTTTGTATGTCAAAGCGAACAATAACCGGTAATCATATATTCACAGTTAAACCAGCAGCCTTTCCATGTGCTTTTCCAAGACTTTTATATTTGTAACCGTATTTTTTAACATAATCCTCTAACTTTGTCTTGAAATATTCATCATCAGAACTGTAATAAAGCGTTTTATCATATCCGCTGTTTTTATACCTTTTGGCATTGTATATTTACCTTTTTTAGCCTGAGGATATAATACAAGCTCTGTCATGTCATTATTATATAAAATACCATCCTTAGATTTAAAATAACTTTCCTAACTTCATAAAAACCGCCTACTAAAACACTTTTTTAAATCCTATAGAAATTGCCTATAATCACTGTCACTTGCACCATTGATGTAAATGAAAGCAATCTCTTCTTACATATAAAGACAGAAGAATGAAATAAATGTTGCAAGAAACATACAGTAAATAAAACCAAAAATTAAAAATCCAATGACAATTAGCCTGATAGTTACTTTTCTATCAAACCACAAAAGAAAACCTCTCATAAGTTGACGGCTTATGATAGGTTTTCTTTTGTGCCATATATGATCCTATTTTCTTTTACAATCAATACTTTTACATATAAAATCACTAATAACATATACGATTATTTCACGAACAATTTTTAAACACTCCGCTACTATAGCATTAAGTAAAATCATATTCATCTCAAGCACCTCCCTTTTGATTTTATGATTTTACTTTACAATACTTTTTTCAATACTTAAAATTCTCACAATGTTTTAATAAGATATTATACATAATATAACAAAAATAACTATATTCTCACCAACAAAACAGAAAGTCAGGGTGCATATATGTTCTGCAAGCGGCATTTCAAACACGCCGGCACTTGCGCACCGTATTTTGGTGCGTTAGTACCGCTGCGTGTTTGCATAGCAAAAGCGTGCCGCCTAAGAACATATGTCACCCTGACTTTCGTCCGTCTGCCAAAAATCAGTTAAAATAAACCAACTCATCCTCCGGTTTCTGTGCCGGAACTATTTCCTCCGCATAAAATACAGGTCCTTCCTCGCCGTACTCAGCCATAAACTTGTACTCCATGCGTGCCGTTACTGTCACATACTGTCCGCTCTTTATCTGCGACCAGTCATCTGCCTTGCACAAAAATCCCATAAACTGAACATCATCTGCACAACAGGTCATTGCGTATCTTCCAAATACCGCAAAACCTTTATCAAGTCCACCCGGTTTTTGTATCATTCCGGTAAGTTTTAATGTCTTTCCGTTGTATGTTTCCTGATGGTCTATCATATCGACATACCAGAGTCCGAAGTCACCCTCATTTACTTCTATAACATCAGCATTTACATCAAATGGCATTTCTTCTTTCATCTCATAAAATGCATCATCTTCTGACTCGTAAACTATCTGTGCACGAGGATTTACGGCTTTTACACTTCCTCTTATCGCAGATTTCTTTGTATTCTCAACAGTACATCTGTTTACGATTATCATCTCCGCAACCTTAAACTGTTCAACCATCAGAGACGGCATATTCTTCATATAAAGTGAAAATGTCTCATCATTGACAACATCAAGTGTCTGCATAATGACTTCCCTGTCAAAACAGATTTCCTCAAGTTCATCATAAAGCTCAGGAATTTTTGCCGCAGACCACATTCCATTGTACTCGATGATTATCCTGTCAGGTCTGTGTTTTTTTAGGAATTTCTGGATAACTTTTCCGTTGAAAGACTCCTCGTCCTCAATATACTCGCAGACAGCACAGCCTTTCTTAAGGTCAGCCTCCTCATATTCTTCCTCACCCTCCTCGCAGGCAAGAATAAGTGTCTTTATCTTATCATCAAACATATCGTCAACTATAAGATCTCTTACAAGGCTTGTCTTACCAGCCTCAAGAAATCCCATGACAACATAAACCATCATTTCTTCTTTTCTCTTACCAAACATATTTTTCCTTCCTACTTACTAACTATAAATTGCACATACCACAAAACTATAAATAAATCTTAGATTGTGCAAGTATATATTTAGTTTTATATCTGTTTATGCCACATGAAAAAGTTCTTTTATAGCATCCTCATTGAGATTTGAACCGATTACGCATATTCTTCCTGTATAATCTGCGGCACCTCTTCTAAGCTCAGTCTCCTCAGGTACAAGGTCGAAGTGGAACCATTCACCCTCATCTGAAGCAACAATTCCCTTAGCACGGAGAACATCACCAAATGACTTATCACTTGCAAGTTTTGATACAATATCCTTAAGTTCTTCCTCTGTAAACTTGTGAGCTGTCTCAACACCCCAGCTTGTAAACACATCATCTGCATGATGATGGCCATGTTCATGGTGGTGTCCGCAGCCACATTCTCCGTCATGGTCGTGATGATGGTGCTCATGTCCGCAGCCGCACTCTCCGTCATGGTGATGATGTTCCTCAAGAAGTTCTTTCTCAAGCGTATTTACTTTTTCCATAGCATCAAGAATCTTCTTTCCATCTATCTGATCCCACGGTGTCGTGATAACAGAAGCTTCATCATTCTTCTCTTTTATCATTGTAAGAACTTTTGCAAGCTTCTCCTCTGAAACATTCTGTGTGCGGCTTAAGATTATCGTTCCTGCACTCTCAATCTGGTTGTTGTAGAACTCACCATAGTTTTTCATATACATCTTGCATTTTGATGCGTCAACTACTGTTGCCGTACTATTTATCTTCACATCATCTCCGATATTTTTAACTGCTTTTATAACATCAGAAAGCTTACCTACACCTGACGGCTCAATGATAACTCTATCAGGGCTGTATTTTTCAAGTACA
>OGOD01001521.1_pt1 | contig 14036 bp, 18 predicted proteins | sample 1573631 | NCBI WGS metagenome assembly OGOD01 (sample SAMEA2581895, study PRJEB24529) | metagenome | biome: Human gut stool | place: China | collected 2011
ACGAGAAGGCTGTCAAGGCTGCCGGTGCTGCCGGTGTCATCCGTCCCAGCAAGAATGCTTGCCAGGTCATCATCGGCACCAAGGTCCAGTTCGTCTACGATGAGCTGAAGAAGATGCTGTAACTGGCACTTCGGTAAAACAAAACAGGCGCGGAGGGCTGGTTGCCTCCGCATGACACCGCCGGGGGCGGGCGCAGAAAGCGCCCGTTCCCGGCGGCTTTTTTGTTCACACAAACCGCTTTTCTTCCGAAATGGAACGTGCTATACTGAAAAAAACGCGCTGCCCGCTCCGGCCGCTGTGCACCGGTGGAAGCGGGCGGGCCGCTGACGAAAAACGAGGTGTTTTGTATGATCCTTCAGAATGCACTGGTTTATACGCCGCGCCACACCTTTGAGCGCGGTACGCTGTTCATCCGCAACGGGCGCATCGTGCCCTTTGCCGCCCCGGAAGCGGGCGAAGAGGTGATCGACGCCGAGGGCCTGTATGCCCTGCCGGGTCTGGTGGACATCCACTTCCACGGGGCCATGGGCAAGGACTTCTGCGACGGCACCGAGGAGGCCATTCAGACGCTGGCCGACTTTGAGGCCAGCAAGGGCGTGCTGGCTATCTGCCCCGCCACCATGACCTACCCGGAAGAGTTTTTGAACCATGTGATGGACGCCGCCGCCGCCCACAAAAACGGCAAGGGCGCAGATCTGGTGGGCATCAACATGGAAGGCCCCTTCATCAGCCCCAAGAAGGTGGGTGCCCAGAACCCGGAGTATGTGCAGGGTGCTGACGCGGGGATGTTCCGCCGCCTGCAGAAGCGTGCGGGCGGCCTGATCAAGCTGGTGGACGTGGCCCCCGAAGAGCCGGGCAACCTGGATTTCATCAAGGAATGCCACAATGAGGTGCGCATCTCCATTGCCCACACCTGCACCGACTACGACACTGCCGTGCAGGCCTTTGAGGCCGGTGCCACCCACATGACCCACCTGTACAACGCCATGCCCGGCATCACCCACCGTGCCCCCGGCCCCATCATTGCGGCACTGGAGCACGGCGCAGAGGTGGAGCTCATCACCGACAACGTGCACATCCACCCGGCCATGGTGCGGTTCACCTTCAACACCTTCGGGGCCGACCATGTGTGCCTGATCGCCGACAGCATGATGGCCTGCGGCCTGCCGGACGGCCAGTACAGTCTGGGCGGACAGGCTGTGACCGTCCACGGCCCGCGCGCCACCCTGACCGAGCAGCCCGGTACCATTGCCGGCAGCAACACCTGCCTGTACGACTGCATGAAGCGTGCCGTGCTGGAGATGAACGTGCCGCTGGAGAGCGCCGTGCGCGCCGCCAGCGAGAACCCGGCCCGGAGCATCGGCGTGGACAACGACTACGGCAGCCTGGCCGCCGGCCGTTACGGCAACGTGATCCTGGCCGACAAGGAACTGAACATCAAGGCCGTGATCCAGAAAGGGACCCGCATCGTATGAACAAGACCTTTACCTGGCGGCTGCTGACCCCCGGCGAGCTGACCGACGTGTATCTGCAGGAAATGCGCCGCGACTTTCCCGCCGGGGAGCTCAAGCCGCTGAGTATGATCCTGACCAGCGAGGCCGAGGGCCTTGCCCACACCTGGGGCGTGTTTGACGGGGAGACGCTGGCCGCCTACCTGCTCATGGTGCGCCCGGAGGGCAGTGCCATCAGCCAGCTGGACTATTTTGCCGTGGTGCCCGCCTACCGCGCGGGCGGCCTTGGCGCAAAGCTGCTGGCAGCCCTGCCGGAGTACGAAGCCGGGGCACAGGCCATCATCATTGAGGCCGAAGTGCCCGAAAAGGCTGAGGACGAGGCCATGGCCGTGCGCCGCCTGGGCTTTTACGCCCGGTGCGGTGCCCGCGACACCGGTTACTATGAGCACCTGTTTGACGCATGGTTCCGCATCCTGGTGCTGCCCTGCCCCGGTGCGCCGGAGCTGAGCGACAAGGACGCGCTGGACGCCCTGGTGAGCTGCTACAAACGCACCATCAGCGAGAGCCAGTGGCGCAAGTATGTGCAGTTCTATACCCCGGATGGGGGCCTGCACCTGTAAGAGAGACCCCGACGCAGGGTCGCAAAGGTAAAACAGCAATTGCTGAAAAGGAGGTTTTTCTTATGACAACAAAAATGACTCGGCGCACATTTCTGAAGGGGGCTGCGGCTGCTGCGGCAGCAGTGTCCCTGTCTGGCCTGCTGACGGGCTGCGGCGGTGACCAGCTGGCAGACAATGAGGTCCAGATCGGTGCATATACCGTAAAGGTGTATGGGCTGGATGTGGACTAGGGCACGGAGATGAACAAGGCTGGTGCCATCCTGGGCAAGGTGAAGCTGAAGTTTGCAGACGGCGGCGGCAACTGGCAGACCATGAGATATGATGGGATGTTCAGCGCAACTGTCAATGGATGCAATCTGACCCAGGTGGCTCCCACCGGAAGGTTTACCGTGACCGATTCCATGGGCGGAAAGCTGCACAGCACTGTGGAGCAGGAGCTGCGGCTCAGCTTCCCCAACGAGGGCTGGCGTTACCAGTACCAGAACGGTGCAGTGGCAGTGCTGACCATTACCATCAACGGCATACCGGGTGTGCTGTATCTGGTAAAACGGGACGGCAGATACGTTGCCACCAAGATCAAACCCATGAACTGATAAAAGACCTTTTGCCCCGGGCACTCTGGAAAGAGTGCCCGGGGCTTTTTGTCGTTCTGCCCAGGGGCAGAAGGATGGTTTTGGGCAGTTTTTCCGGCAATGTAAAGAAATGTGCCACGGTTTTCACCGTCAGTTTACAAGCTCCTTGCAAAAGCCAGGCCCGGCCCCCAAAGTTTTACCTGCATTTTGCCCGTGTATGGTCGCAGCCTCCGGCGAGAATGCGCTACAATAAGGCCGTTCCCAAAGAAGCACAATAAGAGACGCCGGGCGGGTGCCCGGCCCGATCTGGAGGAAAATATTATGAAAAAGATCACACGTCGTTCGTTCCTAGCTGTCTGCGGCACCGTGGCAACCGCTGCTGCCCTGACCGCCTGCGGCGGTTCCGCTTCTTCTGCTACGGCATCCACCGCTTCTTCCGCTGCCGGGAGCACTGCTGCCGGCACCCTGAGCGGCAATGTGGCCACCGGCGGTTCCACTTCCATGAAGAACGTCATCGCTGCCCTGACCGAAGGCTTTGCCGAGGTGGAGCCGGGCGTTACCGTCAGCTATGACCCCACCGGTTCCGGCGCAGGCATCACCGGTGCCACCGACAAGACCCTGGACATCGGCCTGTCCTCCCGTGCCCTGAAGGACGACGAGAAGAACGATGTGGACGGCACCACCGTGGCGCTGGACGGCATCGCCATCATCGTGAATAAGGACAGCAAGGTGGCGGACCTGACCGTGGACCAGCTCAAGCAGATGTTCACCGGCGAGATCACCAACTGGTCTGAGGTCGGCGGCGACGACGGCGAGATCGTGCTGATCGGCCGTGAGGCCGGTTCCGGCACCCGCGACGGCTTTGAGAGCATCGTGGACGTGAAGGACAGCTGCAAGTACGCACAGGAGCTGACCGCTACCGGCGCCGTCATCAGCGCTGTGGAGGCCAACCCTCTGGCCATCGGCTACGCTTCTCTGTCTGCGGTAGGCGATACCGTGGCCATGGTCACCGTGGAGGGCGTGGCGTGCAGCGAGGCTACCGTCAAGGACGGCAGCTACAAGATCCAGCGTCCCTTCGTGTTCGTCACCAACAAGAGCGTGGCCCTGTCGGAGCAGGCACAGGCCTTTGTGGACTTTGCCACCAGCAAGGACGCTGCCGACCTCATCCGCACCGCAGGCGCTGTGCCCGTGAACGAGTAAAAGGCGCTCAGAGCCAGCCCGGCCGGGAGTTCCCCCCGCGAAATTCGGGGCTTCCAGCTCCCGCCCTATTGCCTACGGCAACAGGGTCCCACCCTCGGATCATTCGCTGGTGAAACTCCCGGCCGAACTGACCCGGTAAACAGGATGGGGACAATGATAAAATTAGCCCACCGCGTTGGCCTGCCGTTTCTGCGAGCCGACGCGGCTTTTATAAAGGTTTTCAGCTATGAACAAAAAATCCTATCTGGCTCGGGTACGGCTGCCCCGCACCCCTGCCGACTGGCTGGAAGCGATGATGAATTTCATCTTCTTCCTGTGCGGCATGCTGGCGGTGGGCTGCGTGGTGCTCATCACGGTGTACATGGTCCTCTCCGGCGTGCCGGCCATCCACAAGATCGGCCTGTTCCGGTTCCTGCTGGGCACCGAGTGGGCCTCCACCGCCGCCGACCCGAAGTTCGGCATCCTGCCCTTTATCCTGTCCAGTGTGTACGGCACGCTGGGTGCCACCCTCATCGGTGTGCCCATCGGCCTGCTCACGGCGGTGTTCTTGTCCAAGGCGGCCGGCCCGAAGGTGCGCACGGTGGTGGTCACGGCCATTGAGCTGCTGAGCGGCATCCCCAGCGTGGTGTTCGGCCTGCTGGGCATGCAGGTGCTGGTGCCCGCCGTGGCAAAGACCTTTGGCAAGGCGTCCGGTGCCTGCCTGCTGTCGGCCATCGTGGTGCTGTCCATCATGATCCTGCCCAGCATCGTGTCGGTGTCGGTCACGGCCCTCAACGCCGTGCCCCCGGAGTATGAGCAGGGCAGCCTGGCCCTGGGTGCCACCGACACCGAGACCTGGTTCAAGATCAGCGTGCCCGCTGCCAAAAGCGGCATTGCCGCCGGCATTGTGCTGGGCATCGGCCGTGCCATCGGGGAGGCCATGGCGGTAATGATGGTGGCAGGCAACAGCCCCAATATGCCGGACAGCCTGTTCCGCAGCGTCACCTTCCTGACCACCGCCATTGCCAAGGAAATGAGCTACGCCGGCGGCCTGCAGCGGCAGGCGCTGTTCAGCATCGCCTTGGTGCTGTTCGGGTTCATCATGATCATCAATGTGGTGCTCAACGTGGTGCTGAAGGGAGGCGACCGCGATGCATAACGGGTTTTCGCCCTCCCGCCGCGCCTGGAACCGTGTGATGACGGTGCTGGTGTGGACGGCTGCCCTGCTGGTGATGGCGCTGGTGGCGGGCATCATCGGCATGGTGCTGGTGCGCGGTGTGCCGCACATCAGCTGGAACTTCCTCACCACCACGGCCAGCGTGCTGAAAGGCACCGACGGCATCCTGCCGGCCATCCTCAACACGCTGTACGTCATCCTGCTGACCCTGCTCATCGTGCTGCCGTTGGGTGTGGGCGCGGCGGTCTACCTGACCGAATACGCCTCCAACCGCCGTCTGATCGAGGTGATCGAGTTCACCAACGAGACGCTGGCCGGCATCCCCAGCATCCTCTATGGTCTGGTGGGCATGCTGGTGTTCAGCCAGGCGCTGGGCTTCCAGACCTGCCTGCTGTCCGGCAGCCTGACCCTGGTGGTGATGAACCTGCCCACCATCATCCGCACCACCCAGGAATCCCTGAAAACGGTGCCCCAGGGCTACCGGGAGGGTGCGCTGGGCCTGGGGGCTGGCAAGTGGCATATCATCCGCACCATCGTGCTGCCCTGCAGCATGGACGGCATCGTCACCGGCTGCATCCTGGCCGTGGGCCGCATCGTGGGCGAGAGCGCCGCGCTGCTGTTCACCGCCGGTGCGGCGGAAGTGATCGCCAAGGGTGTGGTCAAGGCCTACACCTCCAACGGTGCCACCCTGTCGGTGCTGCTGTACCTGCGTGCCTTTGAGGACGGCGACTTTGCCTCGGCCTGGGCCATCGGTGCCGTGCTGCTGGTGCTGGTGCTGGTCATCGATCTGGCGGCCCGGCTGGCCAAAGCAAAACTGAAACAGAAGCAGTAAAAATAAAGAGGTATGCTATGGAAAGCACAACGATGCCGGTCATCTCGGCAAAAAACCTGAACCTCTGGTACGGCGACTTCAAGGCACTGAAACATATCTCGCTGGACGTGGGCGAGCGGGAGATCACGGCCCTCATCGGCCCCTCCGGCTGCGGCAAGTCCACCTTCCTGAAAACGCTCAACCGCATGAACGACCTTGTGCCGGGCGTGCGCATCGAGGGCGATGTCCGGCTCAAAGGGCAGGATATCTTTGCCCGCGATATGGAACTCACCGACCTGCGCCGCCGGGTGGGTATGGTGTTCCAGAAGGCAAACCCCTTCCCCATGAGCATCTACGACAACATCACCTACGGCCCCAGGCTCCACGGTGTGCGCAATAAGGCAGAGCTGGATGAGCTGGTGGAAAGCTCCCTGCGGGGTGCGGCCCTGTGGGATGAGGTGAAGGACCGGCTGAAAAAGAGCGCTCTGGGCCTGTCCGGCGGCCAGCAGCAGCGGCTGTGCATCGCCCGCGCCCTGGCGGTCAAGCCTGAAGTGCTGCTGATGGACGAGCCCACCAGCGCCCTGGACCCCGGCTCCACCATGAAGGTGGAAGAGCTGATGAGCGCGCTGAAAAAGAACTACACGGTGGTCATCGTCACCCACAACATGCAGCAGGCTGCCCGTATCAGCGACCGCACGGCCTTCTTCCTGCTGGGCGAGCTGGTGGAGGTGGGCCCCACCAACCAGATCTTCAGCGCCCCGCAGGACAAGCGCACCGAGGATTACATCTCCGGCCGGTTCGGTTAAATCGAGGAGGAAAGACCAATGAGCATCCGCAAACAGTACGACACCGATCTGGAAGCCCTCAAGGCGGCGCTGGTGGAAATGGGCAGCAACTCTGCCGAGGCCGTGGAGGCCGCGCTGGAAGCACTGTGCACCGCCGATGCCGAAGCCGCCCAGAAGATCGTGAAGGGCGACAGCCGCATCAACAACATGGAGCAGGACATCGAGCACCGCTGCATGACCCTGCTGCTGCGCCAGCAGCCGGTGGCCGGTGACCTGCGCCGCATCTCCACCGCCATGAAGGTGGTCACCGACATTGAGCGCATCGGCGACCATGCTTCGGACATTGCCGAGATCATCCCGCATCTGGTCACCGTGCGCAAGGAGGGCGACCCGGCGGTGAGCCAGGCCATTGCCATGGGCCGCAAGGCATACCAGATGATCCAGGACGCCATGGCGGCACTGACCGCGGAGGACGAGCTGGCCGCCCGCAAGGTCATTGCGGCCGACGACGCCGTGGACTTTGACTTCAATGCCATCAAGCACACCCTCGCGCAGGAGATCGCAGCCGACCCCGCTAAGGTGGACGCTGCGCTGGACCTGCTGATGGTGATCAAATATCTGGAACGCATCGGCGACCACGCGGTGAACGTGGCCGAGTGGGTGCAGTTCGTGCGCACCGGCCGTTACAAGGACGAGAGCATGTTTTGATCAAGCGATTTTCCTCATTTTCTTCCAGATGGGCCGCGCTGTGCAGTTTGTGCACAGGCGGCCCTTTTTGCTGGGAAAAATAATTCAAAAATTTTTATCATTTCGTGCAATCTTCCGGGACCGTGTTTCGTATACGAAGTGTAAGGGCCTTCAAGCAAGACCTGCAGTTCCCGTGCGGCGGGGGTCCGGCTTCCCCCAGTCCCCGCCCGCCGCACCGTTACAGAGGAGATCCAGATGATGCAGACCAAGAACGAGATGCTGGAGAGCCGCACGGAAGCCGTCAGCCGCGACGCGCTGGTGCGGGCGGCTCTGCAGGAGATCACCCAGAATTACCGCGAGGCCAGCCTGTCCAATGTGGCGCGGGCCTATGGCGTTTCGCTGGCATACGTCAGCGAGTGCGTGCGTGCGCAGACCGGCAAGACCTACAAGGAGCTGCTGCAGAGGCACCGCATGGAGACGGCGGCCCGCCTGCTGCGCCGCAGCGATCTGAACATCCAGCAGATCATTGCCCAGGTGGGTTACGAGAACACCAGCTATTTTTACCGCCTGTTCCACGAGCGCTACGGCCTGAGCCCCCGTGAGTACCGTCAGGTGCGCGCAGTCCGCAGCCGGACCACGGCCTGAGCATTCCAGGCAAGAGAATCACTTTCCCCCCTGAGCAGGGCACCGGTGTGAGACGCACGATGCCCTGCTTTTTTGCAGTTGTGCCGATGCACAAAAAACTGGTGTTTTCTGGCAGGATGTAGTATAATAACAAGTGCAACAAAGCTGTGCCGCGCCTTCCTTGCGGAGAATATGCGGCAGGATAAGAGGGTGTAAACAGATGTTTCGTGGAGCAGTGAGAGGAGATCTGCCGCAGATCCTGCGGATCTATGCCCATGCGCGGGAAGCCATGGCGGCTTCGGGCAACCCCACCCAGTGGGGCGACAACTTTCCCCCGCAGGAGCTTCTGGAGGAGGACATCGACTCCAACCGGCTGTTCGTGTATGTGGTCAACGGCCAGCTGCTGGGCGTGTTCGCTTTCATTCTGGGGGCGGACCCCACCTATCAGGTGATCGGGGACGGTGCATGGCTGAACGATGCCCTGCCCTATGGCACCATCCACCGGCTGGCCTCCTCCGGCAAGAGCAAGGGGGTGGCTTCGGCGGTCATCGAGTGGTGTCTGGAGCACTGCCAGAGTCTGCGGGCAGACACCCATGCCGACAACCAGATCATGCAGCATCTGCTGGAAAAGAACGGCTTTACGCGCTGCGGCATCATCCATGTGGCGGACGGAACGCCCCGCATCGCCTACCAGAAGCTGGCCCTGACCCAGCAGCACAGCTGAGCCAAAAACACAGCATAGCACCCTTTGCCCCGAGGGCCCGGCCCCGGGGCAGGGGGTGCTTTTTTGTCGTCAAAACTGCAAAACTGTATTTTATACAAATACAGCTTTCGGGGCGAAAAAATAAAAGTTCACAAAAATTGGAAAACGAGAGAGAAAAATGCCTGGAAATACTTCCTCTTTTGGGCCGTCTGTGCTATAATGACACTTGTTCTTGGGAAAGAGACAGAAAACTGTACGCATGAGGCGTACAGCATAAAGAGGAGTGTTATCATATTATGAAGACCCTGAAAGCTGCTGTTGCAAAATACAACAGCATCAGCCTGATCCTCCGTATCCTGGTGGGCCTGGCAGTCGGCGTGGTGCTGGCACTGGTGGCCCCGGGTGCCGGTTGGGTGGCTGAGTTCGGCAGCCTGTTCGTCGGCGCATTGAAGGGCATTGCCCCGGTGCTGGTGTTCGTGATCGTGGCAAGCGCCCTGGCACAGGGTTCTTCCAGGCTGGACCGCCGCTTTGGCACGGTGATCTGGCTGTACATGCTCACCACCTTCCTGGCCGCTGCCATTGCGGTGGTGACCAGCTTCCTGTTCCCGGTGACCGTCGTGCTGGCCGATGCCGCCCAGTCCGACGTGGTGCCCCAGGGCCTGGGCGAAGTGATGAGCACCCTGCTCACCAACTTTGTGGCCAACCCCGTGGCGGCCATCATGAACGGCAACTACATCGGCATCCTGTTCTGGGCCTGCATGTTCGGCATTGCCATGAAGGGTATCGGCTCGGAGAGCACCAAGACCTTTATGGCCAACACCGCCGATGCGGTGTCCCAGATCGTGCGCTGGATCATCAATCTGGCACCCTTCGGCATCATGGGTCTGGTGTACACCAACGTTTCCGGCAACGGCCTGGCCATCTTTACCCAGTACGGCAAGCTGCTGGCCCTGCTGGTGGGCACCATGCTGTTCATGGCCCTCATCGTTTCGCCGTTCATCATGTTCATCTACCTGCACTGCAACCCGTACCCGCTGGTGTTCCGCTGCCTGAAGGAGTCCGGTCTGACCGCCTTCTTCACCCGCAGCTCCGCCGCCAACATCCCCGTGAATATGGCCCTGTGTGAGAAGCTGGGGCTGGATAAGGACATGTATTCCGTGTCCATCCCGCTGGGCGCCACCATCAACATGGACGGTGCCGCCATCACCATCACCATCATGACGCTGGCCGCCGCCAACACGCTGGGCATTCAGGTGTCCCTGCCGGCCGCCATCGTGCTGAGCGCCATGAGCGCTCTGGGTGCCTGCGGTGCTTCCGGCGTGGCCGGCGGCTCCCTGCTGCTGATCCCCATGGCCTGCTCCCTGTTCGGCATCTCCAACGACGTGGCCATGCAGATGGTAGGCGTGGGCTTTATCATCGGCGTGGTGCAGGACTCGGTGGAAACGGCCCTGAACTCTGCCGGTGACGTGGAATTTGCCGCCACCGCCGAGTATCACCAGTGGCGCAAGCAGGGCAAGGCTCTGCCGGGGTTCCTGGCTCAGTGAGAAAACCTAAATTTTAAAAAATGCGAACGACCGCTGTCCTCGTTGCGAGGGCGGCGGCCGTTTTTTGCGTGTAAAATTTGAAAATCAATAACGATTGGGGTTATCCGTCTGGCAAAGAAGATAGTCGATGCTCACGTTGTACAACAAAGCAAGAGAAACCAGCAATTCTGCTGTGAGCTGTTGAATGCCTGTCTCGATGTAGCTGTACTTCCGCTGTGTGATACCGATTTGGTCAGCAACCATCTGTTGCGTAAGGTCGTGATCTTCTCGTAAGTCTTTGAGTCTGTTCTTCATGGCTGTTGCCCTCCTTACTATTAAGGATAGGCAAGAAGAATTTTTCTATTGACTAATAGATAAATATTATCTATAATACAAATATGCAATAAAAATACGGCTTTTGGCGAGAGAGGAACTGCAAATGGTCGTAAAGTCGGAATCTGTGATGGGAGAGATCCTGAAAAAACTTCCGTGTGAGCCGCCAGAGATAGGCGGAATTCTTGGCGGAAAAAATGGAGTGGTCACATGCCATGTCTTGGACTACGGAAAGACGGGCGGTTCTCCGTGCAGTTATACGCCAAATATTGCGTATTTGAACCGGAAGATCGAGGAATGGTTCAAAGATGGAATTGAATTTATGGGCATCTTTCATGTGCATTTTGGTGGAGCAGAGAGTCTTTCGCCGGGTGACAAATTGTACATCGGCCAGATTTTGGAAGCAATGCCAGAAGAAATAACTTGTTTGTATTTTCCGGTCGTTAAAATGCCTGAGCGGGAAATGGTGGTCTATCGGGCATCGAACGATCATGGGAAAATCAAAATAGAAAAAGAGCCAATCTTATATCAGGGAGGAATTGACGATGGAAAAAGTTGATACCCGGAACAAGCGCATGATCGTGCTGCCGGAGGGCTGCTTCTGTGGAAACTGCATGGAGTGTATCTATGCTGACCGGAGTGACTGGAACGGGGATAGGGTTTACTGCCGCTGCCAGAAAGGCTGGACCCACGGCTACAACCGCCCGGAAGATCGGAACGGCTGCATCTGGTTTGAAGAACGCTAAGAAAGTGATGGACCTGTAGTAAAGGAGCAGATCGGCCATCAGGATCAGTGTGGAACAATGAACTCACCGGATCTGCTCTTTAAAAGCTGCAAAGTGCGGCTTGCTTTGGGGAAGGCTGCACTGGAATGAATCCAGAAAACGGAGGAATAGAAAATGGATCAGTTGGTGGTATTGATCGTGATTCTGCTGATCGGCGCATGGTTTTCCTGGCGGGATATCAGCAATGGCCGGGGATGGATGTGCCGATTCCTTTCGGCAGAAACACTGCAGTCGCTGAATTCGGACGGCGGGCAGGTGAAAAAAGCACTCCTGTCGGTGGTTGTGGGCTATGCAACTATCTGCGTAACCATCGTTAAGTGGCTGTTTTTGCTGGCAATTCGGTTGACAGATGGATTCTGAGCAATGGTACAGATGAAATAAAGCAACAGCCGTCTGCTTTCTTCAAAAAGAGGGCAGGCGGCTGTTGCTTTTAAAGGGAGGATGGAAAAATGTATTTAACGATGTTGATAGCGGGTTTTGTGATCGCATGCATTTGTCCGCCGATCGGCTGTCTGATCATTGCTGTGGATGCATACATGGTAGCGGCGGCGTATCCGATCCTTGTCGGGATCCTATGCGGAGTGGCATATCTTGCAATGAGTGCATGGATGATCTACAGCTGATTTGGAGGAAAGATCAATGGGATATTATAATCAGGCTCTGACCGATTATGTCGGAAAAATCTGCGATGTAGAAAGGGAACTCTATACGACACAGCGGTTGATCGCCAATCTGGACTACCAGATGCAGCGGCTTGGACACCCAAGGGAAGTCGATCCTCCAGAACCGACAGACGGCGGAAATCCGTTCGTTCAAAACGGCGGCTGGTATATGGTTTTTCTTCTGGGGATCCCCATCTCTGGTGTTGTTCGAAGCATCTCGTTGGGCATTGTTATTGCGATCGCTCTCGGTGTGTTCGGAACGGTCTGGGGAAACATCTACCAGCGTGCTGCGGATAGGGAAATACGCAACGAAAAATGGGCAAAGTATGATAGTGCCGTGGCTGCAGACAAAAAGAGAGTAGAAAAAGAACGTGCTTACAGGAAACAGCTCCAGAGTGAAAAGGAACTGCTGCTGCAGCAGCAGGCAAAACTGGAGCAGGCCCGGGCAAGACTGTATTCCCGCGGAACGATCCACGAAGCCTACAGAAGCCTGATCCCCATGGCGTGTTTCCACCACTATCTCTCAACGGGCATTACGAACACACTGGAAGGAAAGAAAGGCTGCTATGACCGGTTTGATGAGGATTCGTGGAGGCACGCTGTCCTTACAAATTTACAGCAGGCAGTACGAGAACTGCGAAAGCTGCAGCAGGTCAATCAGGGCCTTTATGAATGCCTGAACCAGAGCAATCATACCCTGAACCGCATTGAGCAGGGAAACCAGAGGATCTATGGGCAGCTGGACGCTGTGAGGACAAATACCGAACTGACCGCATATAATAGCCGGGTATCGGCACTTGCGAACAGTGCGATGACCTATATGTATTACGACAGAAATTATCGCTGATGCGCTTTCCCGAAAAGGCCTTAGTCCATAAACCCTGCCTTTTCCAGGGCCGTGAGGATCAGGGGAATCAGCACCAGCTGGGCCAGGATGCCCGGCACGGCGGTAAGCAATGCACCGGACAAAAAGGCCTGGAAGGGGAAACTGCCTCCGGTGAGGCCTGCCAGCACAAAGCGGACAGCGCCCCACACCAGCCGCCCAGCCACCATGGCGGTGACGAGAGCGGCATACATCATGGGCAGGGTGTGCTTCACTCTGCGCCAGACAAGGCCGGACACAAGGCCGTAGGCGGCCAGCTCAAAGGCCATGGAGACGGCGATGGGAAACATCGGCGGCATGCCGAACAGCACCGAGCGCAGCAGCGGAGCCACAAAGCCCACGGCCAGCCCCCAGGGGCCGCCCAGCACAAAGCCGCACAGCAGAATGGGAAAATGCATGGGGCACAGCATGTTGCCCACCTGCGGCACATGGCCGGTGACCATGGGCAGCACAAAGGCCAGCGCAAGGAACAATGCCGCCAGCACGATGCGGCGGGCGGGCGAAACCGTCTTGGTGTTCATGAAAAAGTCCTCCTTTGCACAAAAAAGGGTCTGCTCCCGGCGTTCCGACCGGAAACAGACCCCTTCGTGGCGTCTTTTGAAAAAATACTCTGGACAAAAATATCCTCCGCATGGAGAAAACGGGCTTCTGCCCGCACACCCGGCTCCGTGCCGGATTTTGACAAAATTATAGCAAATGCCCCGGCGGCTGTCAAGATGCGGCAAACGACCCGCAAATTGACCAAAAAGCGGAACTTTTCGGGCAAGATTTCCCCGTGTATGTACATTTTGCATGAAGGAACTTGACCTTTTTGCATAGAATAGCTAATATAAACTTGAAAAAGAGTGCACTGCTGGGACACACCTGCCCGGCAGGGCGTAAAACGGCTTTTTTGGAACGCTTGCAAATCTGAGGTTCATACGGGAGGACCATCATGACAAATGCAGAAAAACTTACCCTGGCAAAGCACGCCTGTCACATCCGCATGGGCGTGATCGAGGGCACGCACAGCGCAAAGTGCGGTCATCCGGGCGGCAGTCTGGACATCGCCGAGCTGCTGAGCTACCTCTATTTCGTGGAAATGAACATCGACCCGAAGGATCCCAAGATGGCCGACCGCGACCGTCTGGTGCTGTCCAAGGGCCATGCCGCTCCGGCACTGTACGCTGCTCTGGCAGAGCGCGGCTTCTTCCCGGTGGAGGACCTCAAGACCCTGCGCAAGATCGGCAGCTACCTGCAGG
>OGOD01001536.1_pt1 | contig 13897 bp, 12 predicted proteins | sample 1573631 | NCBI WGS metagenome assembly OGOD01 (sample SAMEA2581895, study PRJEB24529) | metagenome | biome: Human gut stool | place: China | collected 2011
CGACAAAACTACTATGCAATCTTCCTGTTATGCCGGGGAGGCATATTCACTAGCCCATATATATTCGCATACCTACAAGTAGCCATCAGGCGATTTGCATATATAAAACATTCAGATTTTTATTTTGTTCACGAAAAGAGAAGCAAAAATGTTATTTCTTCTCTTTGTAATCTTTCAGGAAGCCTTCCATCAGCCATTTTGCGAGTGCCTGACGATTGGAATTTATCACCAACCGACGCTGATCGAACGTATTCTGGATATTGCCCAACTCCACAAAAACGGAAGCGGGAGTGGTATGGGAAAGCACGTATAAGTTGCGCCCGCTCACTGTGCCGGAAAAACCCCGATTAGGCTGGTGCTTATCATATTTTGACTCAAACGTATCTTTCATATTATTCGCCAATCGTTTGCTGTCTCCTTTTTTATTCGAATAATAGAAAAAGACATCCGTTTGTTTTCCCTTACTACGACTATCGATATGAATAAAAATCGCCCTGCAATAAGAGTGATTCTTACGGTCTTTCCGGTAAAGGGCGTTTATTTTATCACAACGTTGCTGAAGGCGTTGCACTTGATTTAAAGGAATTGCATCCCCCATACAAGTCTCACGTTTACTGTTCGACAGATACGAATCATCCCGAATACCATCTTTGGCATCTTGAATGATGATATGCACTTCGGCTCCTTCCTGCATCAGGTTACGTGCCAGACGGAGTGCAATATCATAAGCGTATTCATCTTCATGCAGTTCGTATCTACCCACTTTTCCAATAGCTCCCGGATCGGGACCTCCGTGTCCGCTGACCACATAGAAACAAGCACCGGCAAGACGGTTGGAAGTGACTTTCACATTAGCCAGTTGCTTTCCAAACAGAGGTTCGTTGATGGTGGTTCCTATTTTTGTCGATTTAGCTTTTGAAGATGGTTGCTTTGTCCCGGCGCTTTCGGAAGTTGTGTTCTTGGCACCCGTATTTTTGACAGGAGTAGTCTTGGCAGAAGTAGTTGTCGATTTCTTTACCGGAGGAATAACATAAGTCACGCCTACTTTAAGCACATTATTCTTTCCCAGCTTCTGCTTATTCAACTCTATAAAATCGTCGTAATACTTCTTCGGAGAACGGTTGTGCCTCAACAGAAAAGAAGAGATGCCTTCACCCGCCTTCGGAGTTGCCTTCTGCTGCGCCCAAAGAGTTGTGCCCGAAAAAAGAAAAGCTAAGAATAAAAGAATATAGAGTTTATTTTTCATAACTACATTAACTATCTCCTTCGCAAGAGTTATCATTTCACTCATAAACAGGGCAAAAATACAATTATTTTCCCTACTTTTGCAGCATTAAAACATTTTTTGAAATAAAACATTAAAACCCGATAACATTATGGCAAAACAATTCAAACCGGAAACCCTGTGTGTACAGGCTGGATGGACGCCTAAAAAAGGCGAACCACGCGTATTGCCCATCTATCAAAGTACAACTTTCAAATACGATACCAGCGAGCAAATGGCCCGCCTGTTCGATTTGGAAGACAGTGGTTACTTTTATACCCGCCTGCAAAATCCAACGAATGACGCCGTTGCCGCCAAAATCGCCGCTCTTGAAGGTGGTGTAGCCGCTATGCTGACTTCCAGCGGTCAGGCAGCCAACTTCTATGCCATTTTTAATATCTGCCAGGCAGGAGATCACTTCGTTTGTTCTTCCGCTATTTATGGAGGTACGTTCAACCTGTTCGGAGTGACGATGAAAAAACTAGGCATCGATGTGACTTTCGTAAATCCGGATGCCAGCGAAGAAGAAATTTCTGCTGCTTTCAAACCGAATACAAAGGCTTTGTTTGGCGAAACAATTTCCAATCCTTCTTTGGAAGTGCTGGATATTGAAAAGTTCGCACGTATCGCACACAGTCACGGGGTCCCCTTGATTGTTGACAACACCTTCCCTACTCCTATCAACTGTCGCCCGTTTGAATGGGGAGCTGACATCGTAGTTCATTCTACTACCAAATATATGGACGGACACGCTACAAGCGTAGGTGGCTGTATCGTAGATAGCGGTAATTTTGACTGGGATGCTCACGCAGAAAAATTCCCGGGACTTTGTACTCCGGACGAGTCTTACCACGGGCTGACTTACACGAAAGCATTTGGCAAAGGCGCCTATATCACCAAAGCAACCGCGCAACTGATGCGTGACCTCGGCAGCATCCAAAGCCCGCAAAACTCTTTCTTATTGAATCTGGGACTTGAGACACTGCACTTGCGTATGCCTCAACACTGCCGTAACGCACAGAAAGTGGCCGAATATCTTTCTAAAAATGAGAAAGTAGCTTGGGTAAACTATTGTGGTCTGCCGGACAACAAATATTACAGCCTGGCACAGAAATATATGCCGAACGGTTCTTGCGGAGTCATCTCCTTTGGTCTGAAAGGCGGACGTGATGTGTCTATCAAGTTTATGGATTCACTGGAATTCATCGCTATCGTTACTCACGTAGCTGATGCACGCAGTTGCGTGCTCCATCCGGCAAGCCATACTCACCGCCAGTTGACGGATGAGCAACTGATGGAAGCCGGTGTACGTCCGGACCTGATCCGCCTATCGGTAGGTATCGAAAATGCGGATGATATCATTGCTGATATCGAACAGGCTTTGAACGCATAACAATACCGTAAAGGTATCAAATACTAAGAGAAGGCACGGGAAATCTTTCATTCCCGTGCCTTTTTATTTGCCACAAAAAGAAAATTAATTTCGAAGAGAATCATTTCAAATGTGAACCGATAAATCCTTCCAGATGATTATAAATCCTCGGCAGACAAACTGGAAATCACTGTATCCACCCAATATACAACTGTTCTATCCGCCGGCAAAACTCCTTCCAGATAAGGTGAATCGGATACCTCCTCCAACCATGCCGTAGTAATCGGTCCTCTTTCTCTTGTAGAACTTTGAGTTCCTAAATACGGACTAAAATTAAAAAACGTGTGTTGTTGCTCTACATTATTTTTATCTATATATGTAAAGACAAAAGCCTTTTTCTGTTTTCCACCCAATGAAGCCCACTCTATCTGGTATGTTCCTTCAACAAGAATTTGCTCATCCTCTGTCTTATAAATGAATTTCCCTCCTGTTCCTTCTTCAGATAAATGATATACATCATCCGGCCGCAAAATACAGATATCTCCTTTATTTATAAAAGAATAAGGAGCCATTGCCACATTTACTTTTTCCTGCAACTCGCTTTCCGAATCCAATGACAACATATCTTCACTGGGTCTGGAAACCTGAAATTCAGGTTGGTCGACGCACATAAATGTCAATACGCCATAAGAAACAGTCACAGGCAGGGTGACATAATTACCATCCTTATCAGTAACGGTAACCGTTACTTTCCCTTTTTTACCATGCGAACTAAGCCATAATCGGTTGTCGATGACTGTTGCTGTCACAATTGTTTCATCGGAGCTTTGTGCAGAGTAGCCACCTTTTCCATTGGCTATCCCGATATTCTCCGCTTCCCATCCGTTAAGATACAAGACTGTAGAAGAAACAGTGTTTGTACAAGTTCCTGTTTCGTCAACCAGTTCGGAACCACTAAATAAGATAATCTCTGCATCATCTTGACAGGCTGATACACAAAAAGCCATAACAGAAAGAAGAAAGAAGCCTAATAAAGTTTTTGTTTTCATATTTTCAGTGGTATGGTTAAATCCCGGCATATGCCATTGTTTTGCAAAGATATAAAGTATTTGTAAAAAACACTATCTTTGTATGAAAAGTTACCAATAGTACAGATCCACTAGATTCTTCCATACAGTGTAAGTTATATGAGATATACAACAGAAGGTCATTGAAAAGGACGTTCCCGGGGGAAAAAGGGAATGGGAAATACGGGAACGTCCTCAAAACATAACAATACAGAAATATGGACTTTCACAAGGGCGCATTTCTGTCTCTCTTATGCAACATTCCCTTCTATAAAAATATGGAGGAAATATCTGGAGAGGATATTATTATGTGGGAAATTTAGTTTATAGTCTTAAAAGCAATCTGATTGCATCAAAGTGATGAACGATAGGCAGTCCGAATATATTCTCCTACTGCATTGTCATCATTGATTTCTATGTATTTTTTCAATAAATCCGCAAATCCGAATTTTATCTGTTCCGTTTGCTTGTTCTCGCAGGCTGTGGAATATTCATCAACAGCCATGAGAAAATCCTGCATTCGTTCATTCAGCATTGTTCCTCCTGTGCAAACCACATCGGAAATATAGGCTTGGATACTACCATTTTCTATGACAACAGGGAGGCGGTATTCCAGTCCCGATTTGTTGGCACGAATAGAAAGCACTTTTACTACGGGCGACACAATAGTCCCCGTATCGGAAAAATCAAACTTTCCGTGTATTATTTCTGCACTATCTACCGGCTGCCCGTTCGAAACATCTTTCATATAAACCATTTTTCCTTCGAATTCGGGCAAAGGTGCACTGCCGTTAATCTCGTAACCTTTTATCTGATGCCCGGTGCAAGCCACTATCAGACATATTCCCGGAAGAAAAGATAAAAGTTTCACATATCTGTTCATTAAGCTCTTCATTCTTCTTTAAAAAAGAAAAGCCGTCCGCACTATCAGCTGAACGGCTTTCTCTTTTCATTCATACATTTGTATAATCATTCATCCTTAGAATCTGAATCCCAGTTTCACTACAGGCATTTCAAATATTTTGATATTGTGGTGACTGGCGTTATATTTATCAAATCCTTTCGGGCAAATCTGTATCAAGTCATAGCGGTAAGCCAGAGGGTGCATTTCGAAACCGAAAACAAAACCTTTGGCAATGCTATACTCAATACCTGCTACGGCAGCTACTTTGAAACCGTACATCTGACCGGCTTTACTTCCGGAAACATAGACCTGTGACGGAAGTTCTTCCGAGTCGTCACTATCCTTGTAGGTGTCTCCGGTGTATGGTTCGGTCGTTTCAATGCGTGCCATCTGGAAGCCGAGTGCGCCTCCGAGATATGGATGAATACGTTCGTTGCGAGTCTTGAAATAGTAGTTGGAACCGACAGATACATACCAGTTGTTGGTCATCTGCGCATTGATATAACTTTGCGCAGGGATAATCATGTCAGGTACACTGTTGTCTCCTTCTACATAGTCTTTCTTAGGAGTGAGGCTAACGTTCATGCTGAACTGGAAATTTACATCCCAATTGTCAGACACGAAATACTTACCTTCAATTCCGGCTATATTGACCAGACTATTATTATTCAGACTCCCGATGTTCAGATAGCGGTTCAGATCGCCGGAGTTATCCTTCCCTCCATTGGGAAGTCCGACTACTCCTCCGTCATTGGAGAACTTAGGAAGCAGATAAGAAGTGTTCTCGTTAAAGAACTTTCCGCTACCAAGCAGGACTGAAACCTGCCACTGTCCTTTCTTCGGGGCAAACGACGCATCATCACTGCTGCTGTAATGCTGCGCCATTGAAGGCGCAGCTGTCATACAGGTCAGCAAAAGTAATGTGCATAGTTTTTTTATCATCTTGTTACTTTTACGTAGTTAGGGAATTATTTCAAGAAGATAGCAAGAAGTGCTTTCAATTGAGCGCTTGCAGCATCATAGTCTGCCTGGGCAGCATCATATTCAGCCTGTTTTACTTTGATCTTTTCCTGGATACTTGCCAATGATTCAGTAATATAATCTGTATCAGTATAAGTACCTGCCGCTAATTTCTCTATATTTCTCTTAGCTTTAGCAACATCGGCCTTAGCGGCAGTGACATTTGCCAAAGCAATCATATGTTCTTGCTTAACCAAATTCTTGATAGCTTCCAAAGAACCTAAATCACCATTAGTAAAGTTATTATTCAAATAAACAGTGATTTCCGTTTCAATCTTACCTTTGATAATTTCATTATCGCCGTATTCTTTTTGTACTGTTGCAATATTATCATTTACTTCTTTAAAGACTTTATCATAAGCAGCCTGGGCTTCGTCGTTAGCTTTCTTAGCTTTATCTACAGCATCCGCCAAAGCAGTATTTGCTTTATCTTGAGCAGCCTGTTCTACAGCTTTTTGAGCAGTAAATGCTTCTTTCAAAGCTTTGTAAGTTTCTACCTGATCAATTATAGCTTGTAGACTAGCCGTTTCTGCTGTTGCCCAAATCATCTTACCAAGAGAACCATAATTACCATTCTTCAAGGCGTCTACATGATTACCACCAGCCGCAGCTATTACTTCGTCCTTAGATACTGGCAATCTTCTTGGATTATTACCTGAATTGAAATTATCGCTAAATACAGCAGAAGAAGCAGATTTCCACTTTTCCAATGGAGTCTTTACACTGGAGTCTTGCTCTACATCTATTAATTTTCCAATATTTTCTTTACTAATTTCATTTGCAGTAGCGATGCCACCAGCATCCCAAGTGATAAAGCCTAAATCTACTCCAACAACCTTTTTAAAGTTATTAGCGTCTGCTATCAGCCAAGCAGAGATTTTTTTCGTCTCACTTCCTTTTGTCGCAGTTGCCTTAGTAACTTGTGCTTCTTTAGCCAATGCATCCTTATAGTATGCAACTAAAGCCGTAGCTACAGCATCAATATTAGCTTCTTTTTTTCTATCTTCCGGTTTAAGTCCATTATATTTCTTTATTGCAGCATTAGCGGCTACCTCTGATTTCTCCAATTCTATTTTCAGACTTTCATCATAAGCTGCCATTGCATCTTCCCATGCTTTATAATCTTTAGCATAGTTCTCTTCAGCTTCTTTTTGTGCTGCAAGAGCTGTAGCCAATTGTGGTTTGGCCCATTCTATATTTTCCAAATCAACACCTTTAGTAGCCTTATCAATTAGCTTAACCCAACCATCAATCTGACTTTGTGCTTCAGTAATTTGTATACCTTTAGCATAGGCAAAAGTACCAGTATTAGAATTATAACCAGCAACAGTTGTTCCACCAGATATTGCATCATTCAATCCTTTCTTTACACTTTCAGCCTCCACTTTCTTAGAATAAGCTGCAGCTGTTTTAGCTTTGTTCTTGTTAGAGTTCTGGTTATTTTTAGCAGTCTCCAACTTATTGCTAGTAGCATCCAAGTCAGATATCAGTTTAGGATTAGCAACTTCCAACTTGCCTTTTTCAATATTATACTGTTGTTCCTTGACTTTTGCAGCAGCAATTTCTTCTTCCAGCTTCTTGACTTCTGCTTCCCAATCTGCAACAGTAGTATACTCATTATCCAAGATAGCTTTCAAGTTATCAGCATACTTCTGCGTCATTTCTAAAGCAAATTCTGCATTTTTCAATGCATTATCCAAAACCGCTTCTAAATTATTATCAGCTACTATATCAGAATAGTTAGCTAATTGCTCCTGAAGTTTTTTCAAGCTACCGGCTTTATAGCCATCCGCAGACTGGGTAGGATCTTCAGTAATAAGATAAACATAATACTTAGTCGTAGAAGAATTAGTCTCCGTGCTTTCATCCGGATTTGTAGTAGTAGTGGAATTCGCAACTTCCGATGACAGAATTCTTTTGATAACAGTTGTTGAATATCCATACATTGCCTTGTCCATTGCTTGTTTTGCATAGGCAACTTGCGCTTGTACACCATTCAAACGAGCTTGTTCTTCATCTGTCAGCAACAACTTGGAAGCTTCAATCTGTTCCATAGCTTGCTTGTAAGCTTCCTGTGCTTTAGCAGTGGCAGTTTCGGCAAGAAGCATTTTTTCCTTATACTGCTCAACAATCAATGCCTTTTCATTTTCCCACTTAGTTTTGTCAGCTTCCGCTTTTGCAATGGCAGCTTCCGCTTCTGCTTTTGCTTGTGCAGTAGCAGCTTCTTCCTTTTCAATCAGGAGTTGCTTCAACTGAATATCCAGTTCATGCAACTGCAAATCAATTTCTGCAGATTTATTCTGAAGTGCCAAACCTGCATTAACTAACTCTTGCTCTGCAACCTGTGCTTTTCTCAATTCAGCCTCTACAAGCTCAACTGCAGCTTGAGCTTTGATAAAATCAGACTTTGCTCCCCTAAGTTCTGCAATGCCTTCCGGTTCATCGGTATCAATACATCCCGTGAATGTCGCTGTCGTACCTGCCATGAGCAAGGTTGCGACTAAATACGTCCATTTTCTCATAAAAGTAAATTAAATGTTATACAATTAATAAATAAAAAATTTGTTTGTACTAATTCATGATTTATTTCGCTTCACTCCCCCTCTTCCCGTTACTTTGTAGGTAACGGGAAAAACCTTGTGCCTGCTCTTTTAGAGTAGTCTATACTAGAAAATAATACGATATATGACGAATCTTCTTACCCCTGCTTATGAGAAAAAGTAGAGGGGCGGGAAATCTATTGCAAAATTTAGACGTTAACAAAGCTCTAAGACAAAGAATCCACGTGTTCTTCTGTGTTTATTCCTATTTTGAGTAGTTTATTAGAAAAAATGTACGATTTTGTTTGGATGTTTTAAGAAATATGCTCATATTTGCAGCGTCTTTTCTTCCCGTTACCTACAAAGTAACAGCACTATCAATCAGCTACTTGCCACAAATATAGTTCCTTTTCAGCGAAGATAGAATCGTCACATTCGCTTCATCTATTTTCTTATTCTTAAAAGGTTTTAGATAAGTCTCTGTGACGATAATGGATGAATGTCCCATCGCCTCTGAAATAATGCCTGGATGTATCTCGCAATAATATGCCATTGTAGCCCAAGTATGCCGAGCCGTATATGAGCTTAAATCAGAAGTCAATGCAAGTACTTGTTTCAGCAACAGAAGCTGATAGTTAAAATTACGCAAAGCTATCTGATATTCCCTGTAGGTAGCTTCGGTACTCTCTCCGCCAGTCAGTATGGGAAAAAGATAAGGAGAAGCAGAATCGGTGTTCATATACTTTTTTATTAGTTTCATAGTTTCCGGCAGAAGCGTCACAGTTAGAAGCCGCCCGGTTTTTCTACGACGATAAGTAAGCACATTCCCCACCATATCCTGCTTTTTAAGATAGGCAAGATCTACAAACGGCATACCACGAAGCATGAACATTAAGAAAAAGTACGCGCGCGTACGTTGTAATTCTTCCCTTCCCTGATGAATTTGTTTGGGAAGCTCTTTCATCAATCGTTCCATATCCTCCTTTTCCAGTGCACGCTTTCTGTCAGCACGCGTTCCTGTATAAACATACCGGAAATGATGCGGTATATAAGATGCCATACGACGGTCAACCGCGCGGTTGTACACCGCCCTCAATGTACGCATATAGGTTGAAACCGTGTTCCAACTACAATCCTTTTCCCGCAAATACGTTTCAAAACTTTTAAGAAACTCCTGATTCACTTTCTTGAATGACAGATTCCTGCTCCCGTTAAATGCAATGATAGCATTCATGCTACTCCTGTAAACATGAGCAGTTCCATAATTCCCACTTTTTCGAAGCCCTTCAGCTACTTCCTTCATAAATGAAATCAAATTCCCCATTTTTATTAATTTTAGTTATCACTCAAGCACGTCCCTGAAGAAAAGCGCCCTCACCGCAATTCCCCCCAATGCTCTTAATTCAAAATCTCAAAGTATCATCATACAAATATGATGAATTATGTTTTCTTTATATACACCCGATGTGTTCCTCTGCCATCAATCCCGATACCGGAACCGGGCGTATACGCCCATTGGCGCAATTCATTGGTAGCCGCTGTGCGCAGCAGACCTGTCAGCTTCCGGTATTCGTAGACTGTCAAAAAAGGATGTTCCTCCAAATATCTGACAGCCAATGCAAGCCGTTGCTCCGGAGTATACTTCTGTGAAGAACGTTGCGACTTCCACGGAGCTCTTTCCAGCAGACATCTTCCATTGATACGCCTTATCATCTTCCTGTCTACACGAAAGTTCACGTTTCCCACCACAATGCTTCGTGCGTTACGATGGGTTTCGCCTTCTCCGGCCTTTTCACGCTCTTTATCTTTGCATAACGCCAACGAAGGAGAGAATGTTCCAATGCCATCCAGCTTCACAGACTTGCCTTCTGCCATCTGATGTGCCATCTCAATACCTATTTGTGTAATTACGCCTTCCACATCTCCGACATTAAAACCACTGCTGGATGCTATCTGACGTATCAGCTCCTCGGTAGAAACCTGATCCATCATTGCAAACCGCGGATAAAGTACTTGTTCGCCCGTTCCATGAATATCGGGCATTTCTTCCATTACATACATTGCCATAGTACTAAAGTTTATTTGAAATATTGATTACTAATAGAAAACATCCTAGCTATAGGTAGAAAACTTGTTCTCCCCTAGAAGAAAAGTTCTTTTTCCCTTAGGGCAAACTAAAACCGCAAGTTCTGGTTTTATAACTGAAACTTCTGATTACATAATCAAAAGTTCCGGTTTTATAATCAGAACTTGCGGTTATAGTTTTCTTACCAACAAAGATATGTTTTCCTGCCGGAATAAGCAAGTTTAATCCCTATGAAAAGGAAGTTTGATTACGATTCAGTTACTATCACCGTTTCTTTACTTTATATCCTTTCAAGGTAAAACCTACTTCAAACAAATTCAAAAGGGCTATCCGGATGTTATCTTCAATATAGGTTCCCATAGTATCATATTTCGCAAAGTAGACGGGAAGCAGCCTGTTATTCCTCCTATAGCTTTCATCCGGTGTTTTACCGGTAAAACGTTCTTTCTTCTTCACTCCCCAACGAACGGTTTTACTGCAAGGGAGAGGTATACCGATCGTCAACACTTTTTCTTTTGTTGCCGTATCAGTGATTCCATGTTTCCGGATACTGATATGGCTGGCTCCCAAATAAGTGCCGATATAAAGGACAACGGTCAGCGTCCAATCGTCCAAAGCCTCATCGGTTTGAATGCCATTTACCAAATCAGAGAAATAGTTCTCAACCATTTCTTTGTCAAAACTGTTTAGTTCGGGCCATTCACATTTTTCAAACAACTGATGCACATTGACAGGAACCAGTAAAGTGGTTATTTCTAATTGATATTTCATTCATTTCATTTTTATACCATTGCATTTTAAATCGTCTCAAATATCTTACCGACTATAAATATACAATTTTATCAAATCAAATGCTAAAGAACAGAGCTTTTTTATCCAACCACTTTCTAAAAAGAAAAGACTGTTTGACATGCCCTCACTTATATAAATAGGGTTTATCAAACAGTCCTTTCCTTTCGAGTTATCATTCGTTTTTTTCCAGTGAAGAACGTTATCGTTTCCAGCCTTTACGGCATTTCAGTCTCCATTTGGAATTTACGGCTTACTTTCATTAAGTTGATGGTGTAAGTGACTACGTTCTGTGCTTCCTGAACCATCGTGAGATATACCATGCTAACCCGGATGCTTCCTGATTGGCTTTGGATACGTTGCAGTTCCTTACGTTTCAATAGCGAAAGTTGTCCGTTGAGGTCGTTGGCACGACGGATTTCTTCTTCCAGATTGTTGTACTCGTTGTTTTCCATTTTCTTACGGCATTGCTGAATCAGATATGTAATATCTTCGGCAACATCGCTGAATTCACCTTTCTGAATGGCATCCAATGGGTTGAAGTTGTTGTCGGTATGTTCCAGGCAAGGTTCGCAGAGACGAGAAATACTGTAAACCAGTTCGCTGGCAAAGTCGTTGCCTTGATAGTAATAAAGTCCCTTTTCGAGTACGGTGTTGTTGTCGAGGCGGCACATGGCTACGGTGCCGGAACGTTTCATCTGTTTGATGAGCTGTTTTTCAAATTTTGTGGAACCCATAGCACGACGCAGTCCTCGAAGATTTTCGTGGAGGAAAGAAGTGACGGTCAGTTCGAAGTTAGTTTCTGCATATTCCAGCACTTTGGAAAGTTCTTCACGGGTGTGCTTACGCATCAGTTGCAGGGCTTCTGTGCTGTCTGTGGCTTGCATAAGTTGCTTCAGAGTTTCGCTACCTTGTTCTTTCGCTTTGCGTTTTTTGTACATCACTTGGCTACGGATCAGGATGAATACAGCTATACCGATGAGTGCGATGATAGAGATATTTCCTCCATAATGAAGTACGAGGGCTACGAAGAAACAGATGGTGAAGGCAGCTCCGGCAGTGATGAACCAGCCACCGATGACGCTTAATACGCCAGTAATACGATAAACAGCAGAATCACGTCCCCAGGCACGGTCGGCCAAGGAGGTACCCATAGCTACCATGAAGGTTACGTAGGTGGTGGAAAGGGGAAGTTTCAGGGAGGTTCCCAAGGCGATGAGCAGACCGGCCAATACCAGGTTTACCGAAGCCCTGACCAAATCGAAAGCCGCTCCGTTAGCCAGGATCGCCTCATCTTTGTTAAACCGGCTATCCAACCATACCTTGACCTTCTCCGGAATAATCTTCGAAATGTTATTCCCTAAAGTAGTCATCGAACGTACCAGACTCCGCGCAATAGCCGAAGAACCGAACATCTCGTTTCCATCATCCTGACGCGAAAGATCGACAGAAGTCTTGATTACATTTTGGGCTTTTTTGGAAGTAATCAGAGAAATAACCATAATCACTCCGGATAAAAATAAAAAGATAAACGGTGTTTTCGCAGGCTCATTTAAAGCTCCCATAAGGTAGTCATTAGCCACCCCGTTTCCATTTGCCATAAAATCGGTATAACTGGAAAAACCGGCTAAAGGAACACCCACAAAATTAACCAGGTCGTTACCTGCAAAAGCCATGGCCAAAGCAAAAGTACCCAACAAAACGATCACCTTGAAGACATTCACTTTACACCAATGCAGAATTTGCATGAGCACGGTGAAGAAAACAAAACACCCACCGACAATAGTCAAAGTATTGTCTTTTACCCACAACTTATGAGCATCTGTCATAAAAGAAGCATCTTTTATTCCTTTGATCAGCATAAAATAAATAATGGCCGTCACAGCAATCCCGCCGAACAAGCCAATCGTCCATTTTAGTTTAGTAGTATAATTAAAGGTAAAGATAATCCGCGACAGGTATTGCACCAGCGTTCCGAAAAAGAAAGCGATAGCCACCGATAGGAAAATACCTAAAATAACGGTCAATGCTTTCTCGGTATTCAGCAATTCGGCAAAAGTCAGAGACTCGGGACCGGCAGCAATTTTCAGCATAGCCAAAGCAAAAGTACCTCCCAGCAGCTCAAATACCATCGAGACAGTCGTCGATGTCGGCATCCCCAAGGTATTGAAGATATCCAGCAACACCACATCGGTCACCATGACCGCCAGAAAGATACACATCAGTTCATTGAAATGAAAAGCTTCCGGCCGGAATATACCGTCTCGGGCATTTTGTTTCGGCCTATCATGTCGAAATTGAGATAACCTTTACTCATGGTTGCTCCACAAAAAATACCGACAGCAGCAATCAGGATAATCGTTTTAAACGAGGCAGCCTTGGCACCGATAGCCGAATTCAAGAAGTTTACGGCGTCATTACTGACCCCTACAGTTAAGTCGAAGATCGCGAGGAGAAAAAGGAAAATAACAATTCCCAGATAAATTGATTCCATTCTTTAGGTTTTACTTACAGCCGCAAAAATAGAAGGGAGTTGTTACAGGTTTATTTCAAAATTGTTACAAAATTGTTACGACAAAAGAAAAGAAGTTGAAAAGTGGCTGATTCACTGAATTGAAGGGTTATTGTGGTACTGGGAGAGGGAGTAAAAAAAGAAACAAAAAATCCTTCTGTTCTGACAATCCCTGACAGATTTACTATTTTTGCATGTAAATTCATTGGAAGATGTTTTCAAAAAATATTGCGATCACCGATACGACAGACGGATTGCCCAATCCCCGGCGGATATGGGCAGTGATAGCAGCTTCGCTGGCGTTAATCATGTCGGTGTTGGATGCTAATATTGTCAATGTAGT
>OGOD01001546.1_pt1 | contig 13816 bp, 13 predicted proteins | sample 1573631 | NCBI WGS metagenome assembly OGOD01 (sample SAMEA2581895, study PRJEB24529) | metagenome | biome: Human gut stool | place: China | collected 2011
TGTCAGGATGGATATTGCAGCAGAAAATATAGCAAATATGGATACAACGCGGACGGAGTCAGGCGGTCCATACCGAAGGAAAAATGTACTTCTTGAAAGCTATTCAGATACGTCTTTTGCCCAGGCAATGGAAAATGCAGCACGGGGAAAAGGAATAACCAGCCGTCATGCAGGAGTAAGAGTTTCTGGCATTGTGGAAGATGACAGAGAAGCTAAGAAAGTTTACAATCCGGATCATCCGGATGCGGATGCAGACGGCTATGTGACTATGCCAAATGTGGATGTGCTGAAAGAAACGGTAGACAGTATGTCAGCGACCCGGTCTTATGAAGCAAATGTAACAGCGTTAAACGCAATTAAGCTGATGGCTCAGAAAGCACTGGAAATCGGTAAGTAGAAAACAGGAGGAAAATAAGAATGGGTGCACTCAGCTTTAATGAGATGGAAATAGATGCTCTTGGGGAGATGATGAATATCAGCCTCGGAGCATCAGCGACAGCAATGTCTACCCTTTTGGGATCTACCGTTCACATTACGACTCCAAAGGTAAGGATCCTTACAAGGGATCAGTTTGAGTTTAAAAAGCTGGAACCGGCAGTAGGAGTAGAGATCGCTTATGTAGAGGGACTGGAAGGAAGCAATATTATGATGTTCAGCAGAAATGACGTGCGCATCATAGTAGGAACCCTTCTGGGCGAAGAGGTACCAGATGATAAATTTGAACTGGATGAGATCAACAGAAGTGCTATTTGTGAGGTAATGAACCAGATGATGGGTGCTTCAGCAACGGCACTTTCAGAATTTTTGAAATTTACAGTTAATATATCCACACCAGTTTCTTTTGAGATCACAGACGCAGAAAGCTTTAAAAACAAGTATTTTCCGGAAGCAATTCCTATGGTGGTCATTTCCTTTATCCTTGAGATCGAAGGAAAACTGAAAAGTGAGTTTTTAAATATTATGCCGGAAAAGCTTGCCAAAAGGCTTTTGGAACCATTTGAGATATCCCTGGAAGAAGCAGCAGAGGTTCAGACAGAAGATAAGGAGTCAGGATCAAAGGCAGCAGAAGAAACTGCAGAGAAGGTAATAGAAGAGGCAGCAGAGAAAGAAAAAACGCAGCCTGATCCAGAACCAGCACCTACACCGCAGCCAGCACCGGCCCCGCAGCCAGCATCGGCCCCGCAGCCAGCACCGGTCCCACAGCCAGCATCTACACCGCAGCCAGCACCTACATCGCAGCCGGTATATTCCCAGATTCCAGCTGGTATTTCTGCAGATATGAATCCGGCTATTTTACAGCTTTTGAATCAGATGCAGCAGTCACAGGTGCAGATGATGCAGCTGATGCAGGATATGGAAAAACGGGAACAGGAAGGGAAAAAGGAATCCAGGGAACCTGCCCTGATCCGGCCGGCCAATGCGCCTGGTCTTGAATCTTCTGGAAGTGAAAATGGAGAAGAAAGCGCCAACCAGGAAATGCTCATGAAGGTGCCGTTGGAGATATCAGTGGAAATAGGACGCACTAAGAAATTGGTAAAGGATATTCTGGAGTTTACCCAGGGATCTCTTGTAGTCCTGGACAAAATGGCAGGAGAACAGGCAGACCTGTATGTAAATGGACAGTGTGTTGCCAGGGGAGATATTGTAGTAGTAGAGGATAATTTTGGTATCCGTATTACCGATATTGTAACCAGGGATATCAATCCGGAGAGCCCTTAATATGATAACAGATATTGTTTCTACAACAGGTATGCTGCTTGCTTTTGTAGTCATTTTGTTTTTGGCATGGCAGGCAAGCCGGTACCTGGGGAAAAACGCCCCTTATGGAAATAAAGGGGGAAAGATGCGGATACTGGAACAACTAAAAGTAGGAAATGATCAGTACATTATTCTTCTTAAACTGGATGAAAACCAATATCTGCTTGGGACTAGTCAGACGGGGATCCAGGTTCTGGAACGGTTTAAGGAGGAGAAAACGAATGAATGAGCTGATTACAGGCTTAAATGGAGGAAATGTTCCTGCGCTGGATATTATCATGCTGCTTACCTTTGCAGCATTGCTTCCTTCCATTGTGGTTATGATGAGTTCCTTTATGCGTATTATAATCATACTTTCTTTTACGAGAAATGCAATGGGAGTCCAGCAGACACCGCCTAATATGGTATTAACAGGCATGGCACTTTTTTTGTCGCTGTATATTATGAGTCCGGTTATAGGCCAGATCAATACGGTTGCCTACGAGCCCTACAAAAATGGGGAGATCACACAGCAGGAGGCAGTAAGCCGCATGGCAGATCCACTGAAGCAATTCATGCTTCGCAATACAGAGAAGGATACGCTGGATCATTTTGTACAGATGTCAAAACAGGAAGTTAAGAAAGATGTGAAAGAATATCCTCTTACTGTTGTTGTACCGGCTTTTATGACCAGCGAATTAAAAAAAGGGTTTCTTGCAGGATTTCTGATTTATCTTCCATTTCTGCTTATAGATATAGTGGTGTCTACCACCCTTATGTCCATGGGTATGGTAATGCTTCCGCCAACTATGGTCTCTCTTCCCTTTAAGTTACTTTTATTTATTACAGTAAATGGCTGGGAACTTTTATTTTCCAGTCTGGTACAAAGCTTCCGGTAGGAAAGAGGTGGGAATATGACAGAAGTGCAGATCCTGGATATCATGTATGAAGCATTCCAGCTGGCAATGAAGCTGTCGCTGCCATTTCTGTTGATCAGTATGATCGTAGGTGTGGTCATTGCTGTTTTTCAGGCGGCCACACAGATCAATGAACAGACAATGACATTTGTCCCCAAGCTGCTGGCTATTATGGTGCTTTTAGGTTTTTTAGGAAGTTCTATGCTGGTCATGCTTCAGGAATTTTTTCAATACATAGTGGAATTGATCGCAAAGGGGTAAAGAAGATCTATGTTTATCACATTTTCAATGGCAGTGATGCGTATGAGCGGAGCCATCGGATTCAATCCCCTTTTTGGAAAAAGTAATTTTCCTGTAAAAATAAGGGCATATTTTATTTTTGCCCTGTCACTGCTCCTGTATCTGTCTGCAGACCAGACCCAGATGGCATATCCGGGATCAATGGCAGAATACATCCTGATGCTTGCGGGAGAGCTTTTTCTTGGGGCAGTGTTAGCCTTTGCAATGGAACTGGCATTCCTTACGATCCGGTTTGCTTCTTCCATTATGGATTATTCAATGGGACTTAGCATGGCCCAGGTTTATGATCCCCAGTATGGAACCCAGTCAACGGTCAGTTCCGGTATTTATTATGCATTTATGGTACTGATCTTTTTTGCCAGCAACAGTCATTTGCGGCTGTTAGAATTGTTTTACCAGTCGGTACAGCTGATCCCTTTTGGAAAAGTGACATTTAATCCCATGCTGGTCCATGTGATCACAGCTGGATTCTGCCAGGGGATCCTTACTGGTATGCAGTTTGCATTTCCAATGATAGCAATTGAGCTTGTATCAGAACTGGCAATGGGGATCCTGATGCGTATCATTCCCCAGATCAATGTTTTTACTGTAAATTTCCAGGTAAAGATCATAATGGGGCTTTTGATGATGCTGCTACTGTTTTCGCCAATGGCAGATTATATAGATACCATCTTTACATATATGTATCAGATGATGTGGAAGCTTTTAAGCAATATGAAACCAGTCTGAAAGGAGTGTCATAGAAGATGGGACAGAGTGGCCAGGAGAAAACCGAACAGCCTACCGCCAAAAAGCGGCGGGATGCCAGAAAAGAAGGAAATATCTTCCAAAGCAGGGATGTAGCTACCGTAGTGATCTTGGCTGGCATATTTTTCGGGATCCGCATATGGCTTCCTTTTATATATGGACAGATGAAAAATTATATGACCTGGGTCATAGATGGAGCAGCCCGGTCCTCAGAAGATATGCTTTCAGCCAGCCTTGTTTTTGTTACACTGTCTGTGTTTTTAAAATGTGCGCTTCCTCTGTTGCTTTTAGCCCTTTTACTTGGAATTGTGGCGCATGGAGTACAAACACGTTTTAATGTATCCTTTAAATCCATCCGGCCAAAATGGAACAGGCTTAATCCTCTTTCAGGCATAAAACGTCTGTTTTCCATGAAAAATGCAGTAGAGTTGGTGAAAAACTCCATCAAGATAACACTGCTGCTGGTATTGCTTTACAACATACTGAAGCAGGATCTGCAGCCCATGGCATCAATGATCGATATGAATCCTGCAGCATCTGCGGCTTATATGATGAAAATGCTCTTTGATCTGCTGATACGTGTATGTATTGCCTTTACGGTCATTGCCTTTGGCGATTATCTGTATCAGCGCTGGGAATATGAAAAAGAGCTTCGCATGACAAAGCAGGAAGTAAAAGATGAGTATAAACAGACAGAAGGTAATCCTGAGATTAAAAACAGGATCAAAAGCCTGCAGCGTCAGATGGCATCCAGCAGGATGATGCAGAAGGTTCCCCAGGCAGATGTGATCATACGAAATCCTACCCATGTGGCCATTGCTTTAAAATATGATCCTGATCATGACAATGCTCCGGTAGTACTTGCCAAGGGATTAGATGAACTGGCGTTAAGAATCGTAAAGGTGGGGGAAGAAAACAATGTTTATACCATTGAAAATAAACCACTTGCACGGGCTATGTACAATTCCTGTGAACTGGACAGGCCGATCCCCTCAGAATTTTATACGGCAGTAGCAGAAATCCTGGTATATCTGTATAAACAGGATAACGGGAAAAATAAAGATAAAAAATAATAGTTGGAGATTAATGGACGAATGAAACGGTTATTGAGTTACTCAGTGGTTATGTTTGTGATCACGATCATATTGCTTTTGATCATTCCCCTTCCGGCGGGACTGGTGGATGTGGCGATCATATTGAATATGTCACTTTCCATGATGATCCTGGTAATAACCATGACCATTCGGGAGCCATTGGAATTCTCCATATTCCCCTCTCTTTTGCTTATTACCACGCTGTTCCGTCTGGGTATCAATGTTTCAACCACGAGAAATATCCTTTCTCAGGGAGGTTCATCAGGTCGTGTCATTGCTGCCTTTGGTGATTTCGTTTTAAGAGGAAACGTAGTAGTAGGTCTGATCATCTTCCTGATCATCGTGTTGATGCAGTTTATTGTTATCACAAAAGGTGCAGAACGAGTGGCAGAGGTGGCAGCCAGATTTAATCTGGACGCCATGCCGGGAAAACAGATGGCTATTGATGCAGACCTTAGTTCTGGCCTGATCAATGAAACACAGGCAAAGGAACGGCGTGCCAAGGTTCAGAGAGAAGCAGATTTTTATGGCGCAATGGATGGTGCGACTAAGATCGTAAAGGGTGATGCAGTTATGTCACTTATCACAACTGCCATCAATCTGATCGGCGGCAGCATCATCGGTATTGTACAGTCCGGCAGCAGCATCTCAGCCGTGCTGAGTACCTATTCCATTGCGACAGTAGGTGATGGTCTGGTATCCCAGATACCGGCTCTTCTTATTTCTACTGCAACAGGAATGATCGTTACAAGAGCTGTTTCAGAAGGCAGCTTAAATGAAGATGTATCAAAGCAGTTTCTGGCCCAGCCTCATGCTATGATCGTTAGTGGTGCAGCAGTGGCGGTTATGGCAGTGATACCGGGAATGCCGGCAGTAAGGACTCTGGTTGTGGCTGCATGTCTTATGGGAAGCGGATTTTATCTTTCCGGAAAGATAAAAAAAGAGCCACAGGCATTGTCACAAATGGCAATGGCTCCTTCTACCCAGCTTCAGGATTCCCCACAGGCTCAGGCAGCTGCTGCAAAAGAGGAAGTAAGTGAGGAAGAATATTTTAAAGATGTAAATAATGTATACAGCCTTCTTACACTGGAGCCAGTGGAGATCGAGTTTGGTTATAGTCTGATCCCTCTGGCAGATGAGTCAGTAGGCGGAAGGCTGATCAGCAGGATCGTTATATTCCGCCGCCAATATGCCCAGGATATGGGATTTGTGATCCCATCCATCCGGCTCCGGGACAGTTCTTCCCTGGGACCAAGTCAGTATAGTATTCGGATAAAAGGAGAAGAAATTGCAGGAGGAGAGATCCTGATTGATTATTTCCTTGCTCTGGAACCAGAGGAGGTGGAAGAAGAAATTGAAGGTATTGAGGCCATTGAACCGGCATACGGTATACCCAGCAGGTGGATCAAGCCTGAAAACAGAGATCGAGCTGAATTATATGGTTATACGGTCATTGATCCTCTGTCTGTATTGCTCATGCATCTTTCAGAAGTCATCCGGCAGCATTCATACGAACTGCTTACAAGACAGGAAGTGGTAAGGCTTACGGAAAATCTGAAAAAAACAGCTCCTGAGCTGGTGGAAGAGGCAATACCACAGATGATCAGCTACAGTTATTTCCAGAGAGTTCTTACAAACCTTCTAAAAGAAGGAATCCCGATCCGCGACCTGGAGACCATTGTAGAGAATCTGATGCAGACAGCCTCAGAAACAGGTCTTCCTCCAAGAGAGCTGGACCAGACAGTAGAAAAGATCAGGACAGCTCTTAAACGTACCATTACCCGCATGTACTGTACAGATGGATGCATGAAAGTCATCACACTGGATGCCCAGCTGGAACGGGAAATGGTCGCATCCTTGTCAAAAGGGGAAAATGGCTTATATCTGGCATTAAACCCGGAAATGCTCCAGCATGTGATCCGGCAGCTGGCAGAGCAGATAAAAAAGTTCAGTGGTTTATCACAGAATCCGGTGATCCTGACTTCACAGGTTATGAGGATCCATTTTTACCATCTGGTAGAACCCTTTTATCCTAATATCAGGGTGCTTTCATTTAATGAGATCGCAAATAATGTGCAGATCCAGTCAATTGGAAATATAAGTACAATGAAAAAAGGATCATAAGTGTACGGTCAAATGATATAAACAGCAGATAACAGGAGTGAGTAAAGTTATGGAAGATAAGCAGGAAAAGGCAGAGAAGGAGTTATTTGCGCTTTATAAAAAAACGAAAGATCCGGAAATAAAGAAAGAGATCACAATGCAGTATCTGTACATAGCCAGAACCACGGCAACGAAACTATATGATCTTTATTCTACCACCATGCAGATGGAAGATGCAGTGAATGAAGGTGTGGTGGCGATCATAAAAGGGATCGATATGTATGATCCGGATAAAAACATTAAGTTTTCCACTTACATTACAACGCGGGTAAGAGGAGCAATGCTGGATTATGTAAGAAAACAGGAGTGGATGCCCCGGGGATTTTACAAGCAGTTGGGGATTATAGAATCTGCATGCGAGGACATGAAGCGTGAATTAGGAAGAACACCAACAGTTGATGAACTGGCAAAGCATCTTGGAATAGAAAAAAAACGCTGCCAGAGGATCATTTCCATGAAAAACAGGAGAAATATCCAGTCTCTTGATTTTTTACTGGAAAACCAGAATACATCCAATGGACTCCAGATCACAAACAACGATACCCAGGTACAGCCTGAGGAGGCATGCTTGTGGGAAGAGGATATGCGGGTGCTGGCAGAAGGCATAGCCCAGCTAAATGAAAAAGAGCAAAAAACACTGGCACTGCATTATATGGAAGGGTTGAAAATGGAACAGGTGGGCCGGGTCATAGGTGTCAGCCAGCCCAGAGCATCCCAGATCCACACGATCGCCTTGCGTAAGCTGCGCCATTTTATAGAAACAAAAAATGGAAAGGGGATAAAGTCAGATGTATCAGGGATTTTATAATCTGGCGTCAGGCATGCTGACCCAGAGCAGGAACTTAAATACCATCAGCAATAATATGGTGAATATCCAGACTCCTGGATATAAAAACGAAACAATGGTAAGCAGTACTTTCAAAGAAGAAATGCTTTATCGTACAGGACAGTATAGCAAAGAAAATCCAACCCAGCTGGCAACTGTTTCAAAAATAAAGACAGCAAAGCAGGTTTATACCAATTATGACCAGGGCGGTCTGGAACAGACAGATGGGATCTATGACTTTGCCTTAAATGGAAATGGCTTTTTCTGTATACAGACATCCCAGGGCATCCGGTATACAAGGAATGGTTCATTTTCAGTAGATAAAGATGGATATCTGGTTTTAAATCAGGTAGGAAAAGTTTTAAATAAAGAAGGACAGCCTGTCCAGATCAAAAATGAGAACTTTACAGTTGATTCCAAAGGACACATTACTGCTGCTATTACAAAACAGTCTGATGGTGAAGAAAGCGGCAGCCAGGAAGTTACCATAGAGGATTATGGAACTTTGAAAGTAGTGGATTTTCCAGATCAGGGGCAGCTTCATGCAGAGGATAATGGACTTTTCTCTACTGCACAGGCAGAAACAACACCTGCAGATACAACTGTTCAATGGAAAATGCTGGAAAAATCCAATGTAGACATGGTGGAGCAGATGACAGCTATGATGTCATCCCAGAGAGCGCTTCAAAGCGCAGCCCAGTCACTGAAAATGTATGATCAGATCATGAGTAAGTCTGTGTCAGATGTCGGTAAGCTGTAAGGAGGATAAAGAAATGAATATGTCATTTTATACAGGAGCAGCAGGAGCCGGACAGTTTACAAAAAAACTGTCAGTTGTATCCAATAACCTGGCCAATATCAACAATACAGGCTTTAAACCTAAAACAGCGGCTTTTTCTGAACTGATCCACTATAATCTTAATGATTCTGAAAATGCCCAGACAGAGCTGCAGACAGGTTCAGGAGCCAGAGTGGAGCGTACCTGGACGGATTTTAGTACAGCCGGTGCTACTCAGACCGGAAAAGAATATGATTATGCAATTATGGAGCCTAATGCATTTTTTATGATACAGGATCCTGCGTCAGGTGAGATCACCTATACAAGAAACGGTCATTTTCACAGGGGAGAACGTGAAGATGGATTTTATCTTACAACAGAAGATGGAAAGCTGGTGCTGGACCAGAACCAGCAGCCTCTTAAGCTGGAAGTAACAGATGTAGAAAAGCTGCAGGAGGAATCAGAGTCAGAAGACGATGACTACGATACAGATGATACAGACAGCACAGAGGATGATACTGACCTTCCTAAGGTAAGTGTATACACATTTTCAAACCCCAGCCGTCTCTTAAGCGTAGGAGATAATGAATATAAAGCACAGGATGGAATGGAAGCTTCTTTAAAATCAGATGCGGTCCTGCAAAAAGGGGCACTGGAGAATTCAGGCACCGATATGGCAAAAGAAATGGTCCATGTGATCGAATGTCAGAGAGCCTTTTCCTATGCTGTAAAAATGATCACTACATCAGATGATATAGAGGGAACGATCAATTCACTGAGAGGATAAGGTAAAAAATGGAAATAAAGCGATATGAAGATATGGACCTGCAGGCTCTGGATGTAATGCGGGAGATCGGCAGTATCGGTACCAGTCATGCAGCAACTGCTCTTTCCAAGCTTCTGCAGAAAGAAGTCCGGATCTCGATCCCATCTGTGAATATCCTTGGATACAATGATGCCATGAACCGGATCGGTGATGCGGAGGAGCTTGTTGCAGCAGCCCTTGTAAAAATGTCAGGTGATATTGAGGGGTTGATGCTGTTCCTTTTCGACCTGGATTTTGCAAATGAGGTATTGGAAAAACTGCTTGGAAGCCGTTATAAGTCCTTTCTGGATATGGACGAAATGGCCAGATCAGCACTGGTAGAAGTAGGAAACATCATTATCTGTTCTTATATAAATGCTTTTTCACAACTTGTAAATGTAGAGGTGGAACTGTCTGTTCCAAGTGCTACCATCAACATGCTGGGTGGGATCTTAATGGTACCTATTGCTGAGTATGGATATGAAACAGATAAACTGATGTATTGCAATGCAGATTTTGTGATCGGCGGAAAAGCACTTTCTGACTGGCTGCTCATGCTGCCGGATATTCGTTCTCTAAACGATATTTTAGAGAGGTTGGGAGTTTCATAATGATCGGAGGCACAGAATTAAAAGTAGGAATCGGTGATATGAAGTTTTCACGAGGGGAAGGAAGGATCATAACCTATGCTTTGGGTTCCTGTATCGGGATAACCTTTTATGATCCGGTTACCCGTCTGGGAGCACTTCTGCACATCATGCTTCCGGCACAGTTTGAAGGAAAGGATTCCAATCCATTTAAATTTGCAGACAGCGGCATCAGGGAAACCCTCAGAAAGCTGAAAATATTCGGTATGGTAAAAAGCCGGATGGTAGTTAAGATCGCAGGGGGAGCCAAGATGTTTGAGATCAGCGGAAACAGCAGCTTTGGAAATATCGGGCAGAGAAATGCAGAAAGTGTAAAAAAAGTCATGGCCCAGGAAGGAATCTGTATCGCAGCAGAGGATACAGGAGGAAATTATGCCCGTACCATGCTTTTAGATCTTGCAACAGGCGATGTGATCGTGCGTACAGTGGGACGACCGGAACGCCATCTATAGCCAGGGCTTTCATTTATGGTGGTGTCACCATCTGTGACATGCCTGTTTACAGAAAAAAGGAGAGAAGATCATGGTCAAAAATGAAAAAGAAGGGATTCTTTTAGAATCAGGAACAAACGAGATCGAAGTAATGAAATTCACAGTTATGGGTGAATTTTATGGCATTAATGTGGCAAAAGTCCAGGAGATCATCATGAGTGAAAAGGTAAAACCGATGCCTCATGCAAACCCGGCAGTAGAAGGCATCTTTAAACCAAGGGATGAGCTGATCACAGTGATCAACCTGGCAAAATATCTTACAGGAGATGACCGGGAAAATGGGCCAAGAGATCTGTTTATCGTAACAAATTTTAATAAAATGACGGTCGCTTTCCGGGTAGACAGTATCGAAGGTATCAGCAGGATTTCATGGAAAGATATACAGAAGCCAGATAAGACCATTGCAAATGGAGATGACAGTGTTGCTACCGGTATTGCCCAGTGCGGAAAAGAGCTGGTGATCATCCTGGATTTTGAAAAGATCGTGGCAGAGATCGCACCGGAAACAACTATACAGGTGACAGATGTAGATAAGATGGGAGACCGCCCTATCTGCAACAGTCCTATTGTGATCGCGGAAGATTCCATTCTTTTAAGTAAAATGATCGATGATTCCCTGGAAAGGGCCGGATTTACCAATGTAAAGAATTTTTCCAATGGCCAGGAGGCATGGGATTACCTTTCACAAATACATAATGATTCTGATCTGTATGATAAGGTCAATCTGGTCATTACAGATATCGAAATGCCGGAAATGGATGGCCACAGGCTTACAAAGCTGATCAAGGATGACGAACATTTAAAGAAGATCCCGGTTATCATCTTCTCTTCCCTGATCAATGAGCAGATGAGGCAGAAGGGGAAAGAATTAGGTGCAGACGAACAGCTTTCCAAGCCGGAGATCGGGCATCTGATCACAGTAATGGATGAACTGCTTGCCCGTTTTAAAAAACAGTACAGTCAGCAGTAAGGAGGACTCTAAGGATGGAAAAATATGTATTAACACAGGATCTTGTAACAGGAAATGAACTGATCGACAGTGAGCACAGGAAGATTTTTGACGAAGTCAATACCCTTCTGGATGCATGCTCAAAAGGAAAGGGAAGAGAAAATCTCTCAAGTCTGGGAGAATTTCTTGTTGAATATGTAACGAAACACTTTTCAGATGAGGAGGATCTCCAGAAGCAGTCAAAATATCCGGAATATACAGAACATCATAAATTTCATGAATGGTATAAACAGAAACTGGGTGATGCCATTATAAAGCTGGAGCAGGAAGGTCCGACGATCAATTCCCTGGGCGAGATCAACTATATGGTAAGCGTGCTGGTTAAGCATATCCGGGAAACAGACCGCAAGCTGGCCCAGTGGATCCAGAATGGAGCCAAAAATGAAGTTACAGCTTCTAAAGTGGCAACAGGATCAGCTGTATCAGGGAAAACTTCCTATAGGGACACCGTTTCAAAAGATGAAAGTACAGAAAATCTGGATATCCGCCAGATCCTGGATATAAAAGAACTTCAGCGGATCCAGGATCTGTTTTTAACGGTCACAGGCATGACAGCAGCAGTAGTGGATATGAAAGGAAAATACATTACGAGAGGAAACTCCTTTACCAGCTTTTACAGCAGGTATACCAATGGAAAACATAATGAGCTGCGAGAGTTTACCCAGGATCTTACAGTAGGAGGATTCCGTGCAGGTACAGTGATCGGCGGTATCGTCCTTGGAGATTACCCGGATGATTCAGCCCCAAGCCAGGAAGTAGTAAGTGCCGGTGGACAGCTTTTAGCTGAGATGCTGAATCTGTGGGCTAATGCCCTTTATTACCGGAAGAGCAATGCAGACAGCGTAGAAGCATTTGCAAAAGAGGAAAAGAAAGTACGGGATGCAGTAGGACAGATCAAGTATAAGGCAAAGGGACTGGAGCAGACGGCTACGATGGAAAAAATGCTTTCCCTGAATGCAGCCATTGAAGCAGGCCGTGCCGGAAAAGCAGGTGTAGGCTTTGGTGTTGTAGCAGATGAGATCGGACGTATGGCAAATGAGTCAGCCGCTGTATATCAGGAGATCCAGGAACTGGTAAAACAGGTAGAGGAATCCATGGAACGCCTTGGAGAATAATACAGGGATATCTTTCAGAAAAGAGTGTATGCAGAAGAGAGGATAAAAGGAGATACATAAAATGGTCATTACGGTTTCAAATCAAAAAGGCGGTGTGGGAAAGACCACAACATCAGCAGCGCTGGCTGCAGGATTTTCGATGGCAGGTAAAAAGGTTCTGTGTATAGACCTGGATCCCCAGGGAAATCTTGGATTCTGCCTTGGTCTGGATACCGAAGGAGGCTCTACCATACTGGATGTATTAAAAGGAGATGTATCCATACAAAAGGCGATCAGCCGCACAGAAGGGATCGATATCCTTCCTTCTGATATTACATTAAGCAGCAGTGGTCTGGAGTATAATCCGGGAGAAGAAAAAGAATCTATTTTAAAAAATGTTTTAAAACCAGTTATGGATTTTTATGACTATATTGTGATCGATACACCCCCTGCCTTAAATCTTCTCACAGTTAACGCATATGCAGTTTCTGATTATCTTATTATACCAATGGCATCGGATATCCTCAGTCTGGTTGGTCTGTCACAGTTAAAGGAAACAGTAGAATCTGTCCGCATACAGATCAATCCCGGCCTTAAGATCATGGGTATCCTGCTAAACCGCTTTAATCCAAGAACATGTCTTTGCAGGGATGTATTGGAAATGGCCGGGCAGCTGGCCGGGCAGCTGGAAACCCGGGTATTTGACACAAAAATAAGGTCCGGAGTGGCTATTGCAGAAGCACCGGCCCATGGAGAAAGTATTTTTGAGTACAGTCCGAGAGCATCAGCTGTAAAGGATTATGGAAAGTTTTTAGATGAGGTAGAAAAGATCATAGGTTTCAGGGAGAAATAATATGGCAAAAAAAACAAATAAAACCTCACATGTGCTGAACCTTATCACAGGTTCACAGCCGCCAGTTGCGTCTTCTGGCGAAACACAGCCGTCTTCTTCAGCTTCCGGTGAAACACAGCAGGAAGGATCAGCTGCTGAAGAACCGGTAAGAGTGCCTTCCGCTAATGTGACTGTAGTTGATCCAAGAGAAGAAGGAAAGCTGGCAGAAGAGATCCAGAAGAATCTGATCCAGGAGCTGGAAAAAGAACAGACAGAAGAGCAGGCAGAACAGCCCGGGGAGCAGGAAGAACAGTCGGAAGAACAGCCGGAAGAACAGTCGGAAGAACAGCCGGAAGAACAGACAGAAGAACAGACA
>OGOD01001551.1_pt1 | contig 13772 bp, 20 predicted proteins | sample 1573631 | NCBI WGS metagenome assembly OGOD01 (sample SAMEA2581895, study PRJEB24529) | metagenome | biome: Human gut stool | place: China | collected 2011
AAAGCCGCCGATATCGACCACCAGCGCTCTGGGGAATGAGGCGAGGTTTTTTACCGTGGCCGCAGCGGCGGAAAAGGACTGCGGGAAACAGGCGGTATTTTCAATGAAAATGGCATAGGTTTTTCCCTTAAACTGAAAGGCCACCGCACCCCGCCCGTTGAAATAGTTGATAAACCGCTTTGCCTGCACGCCAAAATGCGCGGGAGGAAGGCCGACCGCCAGCTGCACGCGCATGAGGCTGCCGCTGTACTGTCCCATCGCTTCGATCTCATGCGCGATGGCAAAAAGCGTCAGAATGAAGAAGCGTTCATCCTCTGTCTTATCTCTGCGGTAAGGGATCCGCTGGTCGGTCAATGTGTAATACTTCCCCCGATAGGCCAATGCGTCCGTTCCGAAGCCGGGCGTGTCGCTCTGGATAAGCCCGGAGGTAAACGGCGGCGCATGGACGGTTTTGATTTGTTTGTTCCCGTGATCGACAGCAATTAACATGGCTATGTACCTCCTATACTTCTCTTATACGGATGCAATACGCATAAGAGCAACAAAAATCAGATCGTTCCGAAAAAAATATGCCTGTACACAAAGAAAAAGCCGGAGGCCGCGATGCGGCTCCCGGCTTTCTGCGTCTGAACAACTGGGTTATTTTGCAAAGAAATATGTGTAGAGGTTATAGTCCCGCTCCCGTGTGATCAAGCGGAGCCAGATGTGAAAATGAGTCGTTTCGGCGTACAGGTTGAATTCCGTAGGCTCATTTGTCGGCTGGGCATACAGCCGGCACATTCGCTCCATCGCCCGCAGAGTTTTGAATTCCGGCAGGGCGAGCAGCTGCGACTGGAAGGCATCGATCTCCTGCCCAAGCTCCGGAGCTGGGCGCATTTCTTCATCCGGGAACCAGGTTGTCCACCATCGCCACCCGTCATAGTCAGAGCGGGAATAGGCAACCAGCGAAGCAGGATACCGGGCGCCGCTCAACGGCAGCGTCTTCCGTGCTCCGGAGAAGAGCTCCATGAACGCGCAGGCCGGCGTCAGCTTGACTGCCTGCGGGTTCTTATGCTCCGCAAAACGGTGCTGCTTCACGGCGTACCACTCGCTTATGGGGAGTACCTTCCCCGCGGCATCCCGCAGGGCCTCGTCCATGCCGCACGCAGGGCAGACATAGACATTCAGCGCACGGCTCAGAGCGTTTTCGGCAAGAGATTCCCGCATGGGGCCGCCGCAGCGCATACAGGGCATGGCGCCGGGCGTGTGCTTGTTCTTTGCCCATTCGTTTTCCAAATCAGCCTTTGGATAGAGCTCAATATGAAACTTGTCCATTTTTTCTTCCTTTCCTGAAATCAGGCAATCTTCTGTTCGCCCCAGTGGATACGCAGATGTCCCTCGTCATCCGTTTCACGGGTCATCAACGTGGAGAGCAGGTCATAATCCACGCCGAATTTGGCATAGATCTCATCCATATCCGCGTCCTGCCCCTTCATAAACATGGTGAGCTTTTCCTTTGCCAGCACCATCTGCATGAGGTTGGATTCCAGACTTCCAATGTAGATGGGGAAATACAGATCCTTTTTTTCTGTGGAGGTGTAGCGGACAAAGCGCATATAAAACTGGCTCATGCCGGCGTTGTTGTAGTGCATCTCCGGAATGATGATCTTGTTGACAAACTCGAAGTTGACGCTGGAGGGAAGGCTCTGCTGCGTGCAGAGCAGGATGCCGTTCCGACTGTCCCGCAATACCTCCCGCAGAGCGCGCCGCTTGGCGAAGGTGACGGTGGAGCCCGTCACCACAAAGAGAGGCCGGTCCGGAAGGTATTCACGGATGGCGGCGGCGTAACGGTCCAACACCGTTGTATGCCGCACGCCGATGGCTACAACTTCTTCCGGCCATCTGGCAAGGGCTTCCACAACGGCCATCTCCTTGAGCGGCGTCTCGCCCTCGTATTCCTTCATGCAGTCCGGAGCGGCACTGATGCGCAGAAGCAGTGTGATCTGCTGAATAAGCCGCATCAGCGCGTCCTTCCGGCTGTTTCCGGTCGAGCTGTAATATTCGCGTTGGATGCGGTAAAACTCCTTCAGCACGATATTGTAGACCTCCCGTTCCTCCGGGAGAAACGGGATCGGCATCTGATGGATACGGCGGATGTCCTTTCCCGTGACCTCTTCAAAGGTGCGGGTGATGACCGTCTTTCCCAACAGCCGATCCAATTCGTCGGCGTTGTAGATGTCCTGATTTCGCTGTCCCACGCCAAAGACGGTGATTTTCTCCGGCAGATGGGAGTTTGCGAACAGGCGGTAGCCCTTTTTATAAGCGGGGATCGGCATTCCGTAATAGGGATTTTCCTTGTGCTCCATATCCGCAGACCGTTTATCGTAGCTGTAAAGCGTCCGGCACCACGAGATCATGTTGATGGAATTGTTGTAGAGCAGCTCCAGCTGCGGAGCAAATTCGGAGATATTGTTCCGCGTGCTGGTGCCGGTGGTCAGGAGCTTATACTTGCAGCGGCGAAAGCAGGACAGTACGGAAAGCGTCTGCTTGGAGCTGGGGTTGGAGATGTTGTCACTCTCATCAAAAATAAACTGGATTTTATAGCCAAGCTGCTTGATATAGCGCCCGATCTGCTTTTTGTACTGGCTGACCTTGTTCAGCGTCAGGATCACAAAATCGCCCGGTCGGATGCGCTGCAGATCAGACAGCCGCTCCACAAACACATAGGAAAAACCCGCGCCCTTCAAGATCACATCCCAGTTGTTGCGGATGGAGATGGCGCTGGAAATGACCCATATACTGTGGACAGCCCCCATTTCCACGCGGTGCTTCCCCGTGAAAATGGCGGCGGGGGTTTTGCCGCTGCCCTGCTCCCATTGCAGGAAGGCATACCGCTTTTGGAGCGTCAGGTTGACATCGTGGCTCTGGAGCGGATTCAGATGGATGTAAGCATGATTCTGGGCGTCCCAATATTGAAAGCGACCGATCCAGTCAGCAAGCTGCGCGTTTTCGATCATTTCGGAAAAAGGCTGTTCCTGATTGTCATACTCCCGGCGTTTCCGGCGCAGCAGCCGCTCATAGCCGGGAAACCGTTCCGGCTCATCGCTCAGCACCGCCTGATAGATCGGCACCGGCGCACGCATCTCGTCCGTCAGGAGTTTTGCCATCTTCCGGCTGTATGCCTTGTAGACAAAGCTGTATTTCTGCTTGACCAGACGAATTTCGTCCCGCTCCGGCTTGGCGTTTTGGCGGCATAGCGCCTGCTTCAGATACGCCAGCACCTTTGCTTCGGTAAGCTGCACGCGCTGCCACTCCTCATAGGGCATATCCGCCGGCTGCCGCTGGGTATAAAACCGATGGACGTAGGCAAAGCAGGCGTCGTATTTTTCCCGCGTGACCGGATGGCTTCGGATCTGATACAGGTACTTCTTCACCTGATAGAGAAAAGTGCTCTTGGTGGTTTTGAGCTGTGCCAGTTCCAGAAAGACTTTGTTCCGATTACCTGCCAGATCCGCCTTTGCGACCATGACAAACTTCTCGTAAAGCGCGGTCGCTGCCATGACCGGATGCCCGGAGGGAATATAGATGTCCGCGCAGTCCGTTGAGTACCGTTTGGGTGCCCAGTCCGCCGCAGTGCTTTTCTTCTGCCAGAATTGCAGCTTGGTAGGAAATCCGTCCACGCCGCTGTCTGAAAAGGCGTGCTCCGGCAGCATCACCTGCCCTAAGAAGCTGAATCGGCTCTCCATCATGCGGATGGCGCCTTTATCAGAGAAGCTGTCAGCAAGAAAGGACGCCGGCACAATGACTGCCAGAATACCGAGGGGCTTGAGCAGCTTTGCCGCCTTCAGGCAGTAATACTGATGAGAAGTCATAACGGTGGCGTCCGGCATGATCCAGCGCAGGTGAAAGGGCGGATTGCCCAGGACAAAATCAAAATGCGTTTGGGGCTCATAGTCCCGAATGTCACCCTGTACGATGTGTGCCTGCGGGTAGAGCTTTCGGGCAACAGCGCAGGCATTGGGATCGACCTCACATCCGTAGGCGTTGCGTTCATTTGGCAGGAAATTGAAGAAATTTCCCATGCCGCAGGTGAGATCTGCTGCCAAATCTGTGTCGGAGAGGCGCAGGGCCGAAACGATCATTTCGCACAGCGGCGGCGGTGTGAAAAACTGGCCGTTTTCCAGTTCCTTTTTCGCCGCGCTGAATGCGTTGTAGTTTTCATAGTCGCTGCGCCGCAGCCCATGCAGGCCACCATCTCCGGTATAGCGATTGAAAATATCCTCGTCGGTCACACCGGCCTGCTCACAGGCTTCGCTTTGCAGCAGGCGGATGATCTGTTCATTCAGCTCTCTGCGCTCCTGCTCCGTCCGCCTTTTCGGGTAATATTCGTATTTCATGTTCAAAATCACATCCTTTTTGTAAATGGGGGGGAGGACGCCGAAAACCGGCATCCTCCCCTTGAAATGTATAGAAAGCAGGTCAATACAGCGTATGAAACGCCGCAATGATCCGCAGCCGCACCTCCGGGGTGCGGTCTGCGCTGGTAACATAGCGCCAGCCTTTCTCTGTGGTGTAAGCGTCGATTTCCTCGACGCGGCCGCTGTCCAGACGGAGCCGCATGAAAATATGGGGCCCATTCGTCTGTTCAGCCAGTTTGATCGCCATTGCTGAAATGTTCCTCCTCTGTCAGTAATGTAAGCTGTTCCTCCTTGGGTGGAGCCGGAGAGCGCGGCTTATTCAGCCGCCGCTCCTTCTGCTCCCTGCGCCGCTGCCGAGACTCCCGCTTTTTGGCAGCCTGCTCCTTCTTGAGATCGACCGCATGGACGACCTCCAAGCCGTCCGCTACATCCCGCAGATCCTGCAGAAGATCCCTTTGCTCACTTTTGGCAATGCGGATATTCTCCACATCATAGTGAAATTCAAAGTAATCATACTCCCCGTACCGGCGGTGCATTTTGCTGAAAAATGTCTGCCGCCGATCCTCTGGTGTCAGGTGCGGGGAGTCGATCACAGAGCTGCTCCAAAGCGGGTTGAAGTGCGCCTTTTTCATTTCCAGCCAAATCTCCGCGTCCGTTCGGGCCACAGGATGGGGAAACACACGCTCGCCCTTTGTCACCTGTACTTTCTTTTCCTCCAGAAAGCCAATGCGGGTGATCCATGTGCGGCGCACATCATAAAAGATATTGGCGCGGCTCAGGTCCCGCTTCTGCTTGCGAATGACGCAGACAGGATTCTGGCAGCGGCAGCGAATACACTGCTCCACATCGTATTGGACTTCGACATGGCCGCCATCATAGCCATTACCGCCAACCACACAGGCACAGTAGACCCCGCCGGTAATCTCCATGTATTGCCGGTGCTGTCTCTCACTTCTCTCCGATTCCACCCTCTCGACGCTTTGCTCGTAGGAATATCGCTTACCGGTGGTGTGGCAGGGGCAGAGAGGGACAGGGAAGCCGCTGATGCTGTGTGGACAGTCCTTGCGTTCATAGGGACAGCGCAGCAGTGGATTGTCATTTTCCGGGCAGTAATCGATACCTTGAAAAGAAGCATCGCAGCAGGCAAGGTCCCGACCGAGATCACTTTTGCCATCGACCAAAAGGCCGCATGGAGTTTCCCATGTAAACTTCAATAGAGCCTCAAAGAGATAGCCGAAATTCTGCCAGTCACTCCAATACACGAAGGAGGGGTGATCCTCCCGCGTGTAGCCTGCGGCATAGAGATCCCGGGTCAGTTGATTCTGTTCCATGCTCATATCCCCGGACACGGAACCAGTCCAAAGTGGTTTTCCATCACATAGCGCAGATTTTCCACCGTGACCTGATACTCCTCCGAGATACAGCCCTCGCATACGATCTGCCGGTAGCCCAGCGCACGGCTGCATCGCTTATCCCATGAGTTGACATCACCGCCGCAGACAGGGCAGGCGATGTCCGGATACCACGCCAGTTTCCCGGCATCTGAATAAGTGGGTTTCATATCATCCTCCTAAAATGAAAAAGGACGCACAGACTTTTTACAAGTCTGTACGTCCTTCGCAATATGCTGCCATGCGGCAGCGATTCTTTTTTTACGGGTCAGGTGACCCAAATGTTTGAAAGGAATGGCTTCCTTCCAAACGAGGCTGAGTTCTCAAAGCAAGGAGCCCCGCGCTATGGCGTGATCCAAGCAGGATAGAACCTGCTCCGCCGTCAGATATTGCACACCGCGCTTCCGGTCATTCCGAGCCGCCAGCAACTTGGCGGAAAGGGCCTGTTCGGGAGGCAGAGAGCGTAGTTCCTGTGCGGGCAGGATCGCATTTTCCTTGTTCATTTCGTGAGTCTACCTCCCAAAACATTTTTCTTCCAAAGGTCACCCAGCGTGTAGTCACCATCCAGCCACAGCTTGAGCTGCTCCGGATCTAACCGTCTGAACTCAGAACCGGTATCACTCCGGTCAACGACAATGACATCTTCCACATCGAACTCGTTCAGCAGCTCTACAGATTGCGTAGATATCATGATCTGCTTTTCATTGGAAAGCTGCCGCACGATCTCAGAGAAAATCGTGATTGCATAGGGATGCAGGCCGAGCTCCGGCTCATCAACGATGATGGTAGCTGGCTGCAGCTCATGGGGTTGCAGCAAAAGCGTTGTCAGGCAAATAAAACGAAGTGTTCCGTCCGAAAGCTGAGAAGCATTGAAGACATCTTCACAGCCAGTCTGACACCACCGCAGGACGATCTGCTCTTCATTGCCCTCCTGAGGCTCCAAAACGAAGTCATCAAAGTAAGGCGCGACCAGACGGATTGTTTCCACAATCTCATCGTAGTTCGGCTTGAAGAAGTTTTTTAACCGATAGAGGAATGCAGCAAGGTTTGCCGCATCGTACAGCAGCATTTTATTATTGGAAATATTATGCTCCTGCTTGACTCTGGCATCCTTACCCGTGTCATGAAAATGGTACACCCGCCAGTTCTGCTTACGCAGAATTGTAGCAACATAATCGTCAATTCCGTTATGGGCAGCACTTTCCCAATGGGATTCACTATGTCCGTGCCCAATGGGACTTGCGTTATTCCAACCGCCATGGTAGCCAAAGTATTCCTCTCGAAAGATCAATCGGTTATCGTCGGTAGGTATCAAAGCGAAACCATACGAGTTCTGTCCGAAGAATACCTCGAAATCAATCTCCTCGGTCACTTTCCGGCCCTTATATAAAAGAGAACTCAAGCCGCTCTGTCCCACAGACACCTGAAGATTTTTAGACAGAATATTCTGGAGAAAGGAGAAGGCCGAAATAAAGTTGCTCTTCCCCGCACCGTTAGAACCAATGAGCACATTGATTTTCCCGAAAGAAAGATCACAGCTTTTGATAGATTTGAAGCCGCGAATCGTCATGCGGCTCAACTGGTCTCCCTGTAATGGCATACTAAACCTCCAAAATAAGACGCATTTTGATTCTCCGTGCAAAGAGCCCCGTGCTACGGCACGATCCCTGTCGGATAGGATTTGTCTGCCTCAGAACAAGTCGCTGTGTGTCCCGGTCCTGGTTAGATATAAAATCAGACTCTCACCAGATATTTCGTAAATCAACAGCCAATCCGGAGTAATATGACATTCTCTGCAACCAGCGTAGTCACCACCCAAGTTGTGATCCTTGTTTTTTTCAGGCAGAGTCTCTCCATTAGCCAGTTTTTTGATAATTTCAGTTAACAGAGAAATATCATACCCACGGCGTTGTATGCGCTTTACATCTTTCTGGAACTTTGTAGATGGCTTTACGGTATATTTCATGCCAGAAGATCCTTCATCATCGCATCCACATCCGTATAGCTTTTGCCAAGCGTAGGATCGGCTTTCATTTCCTGCACTTCCCGAATTGCCTCTTTCGTTTCATCATTCGGGATTTCTGCACCGATTTCAAAGGGAATCCGATACTCCCGAACCGCTTTTTTCGCAAAGATATTGAAAGCGGTCGTCATTGTCATTCCCATATCAGCACAAAAAGCCTCAAACTGCTTTTTCAGATCACTATCCATACGGATATTGATATTCGTACTTGCCATAACGAACCCCCCTTTTAATTTATATTGACATTATATGCGTTTTTATTTACAATGTCAATACTGTGCGTCGCCGTATCGTTCACTTTGCCCTTATGAGGATCCTTTCGTTACTGCGTGCTCGTAGAGGTACTCCGGAGCAATGTCAATATCGCCATCATTTCAGACGGTTACACCATAATCAATGTAGACACCGGCAAACGAGTGTTCATTTGCCAGCGGTGCAAATCCCGGCTCTTTTAGCAGCGGTGTGAAATCGAACACCTTTGTCTCTCCGGTTGTGAAGCGAAGCCATAGCTTGTGGCCCGCTAATGGGCGGACACCACAAACCTTGATAACAGGTTCCTGCTTTCCTGCATACGCAATTCCATCGAGAACATACATGATGCGATTCTCCTTACTTCAGTGGTTTCAAATCAAAAAACTATTATCTGCTCATGTTAGTTCCTCATGGTCTTGTCTAACGTAAGGGAACCGTAAGAGATATACAATATCCTCGGTTTTACAGGCCGTATTTATCCCGCAGCATACGCAGCCCTTCCATGGCATCGGACACCATTCCCGTTTGAATGTCGGTTTCCGCTTCTGCAAGCTTTGTATAGACATCCTCCATAGTTGGCTTTCTTGCATGGGCTTCTGTCAGCTTGCTGAAGTCACGATCCGAGATAACATGTGGCATAGATATCGGCTCCTTTCACGAAGCTACTGTACCATAATTATCACGCATCCGCAAACCCTTTATTGGCGGTCAGGAGTAAAGAATTACGCCGAAGGCTCCAGCCGGCGGCGCATATCAAATTCCTGCCCATCCGCATAGCCCATGGCGGCATATTGGCGATTCATGCTGCTTGTGGACGAAATCTTATAACTGCTCCGCTTCATTTTGGAAACGGCGTCCTCGACCGCCTGCGGCACGACCATGACCAATCCCCATTCCTGGTGTTCGGCCTCCTGCTTTTGGAAAGCGGCAGACAGGCCGCGGCAGAAGCCCCAGCCATAAGAATTGCACATCTCCCGAAGAGCCTTTGCGGAATATTCCTTTTGGGTACGGATCTGTCTGCATCGGCTTGCGATGCAATCATAGGCGTAGAGAAACGCCAGCTTGCAGAGCTTGAAGTCGTCCTCCATGCCGATAAACCCGATCTCCGAAACCTTGCTGCCGTGTGCATGGCTCCGATAGGGCCTGCAGCAGTAATGTGCGGCAATGAGCGTGGAGAGGTAAACCGTCCACGGCGAAGAGAGCTTCGTGCAGGTGATGCCCACACACTCCTGAATCACCTTCTTGTTCTCCTGCGGCTCAATATCCTCCGGCATGAGCTTATGCTCCGCCATCAGACGTCGGGCCTGCAGCAGCGCGGCTTTGGCTTCCTCCTCGTAGGGGCTTTCTGCCAACGCAAGGAGCTTGGCGATCTTTTCCGTAATTTTTGACATGACGACCACCTCAATAAGAATCTGCGCCTGCCTGATGTTCCGCCCAGTCATAGAGCAGAAGATCGTGGCGCGACGAAGATGAAATGATGCCGGCAGGCCGGATGCAGTAATTTGTAAACTGGAATCCGGTCGGCTTGTGCGTATAAAGAACAGCAATCAGTTCATAGGACCGCCCCATCCACTCGCTGGTGTCGATGACCTGCACGGTCTCTTTACCGAAGTTGAGGGCATAGATCCAGTTATCCTGACAGGCACCATGGAGGGAATACTGCTCACCACCGGGCAAGGATAACAGCTTTTCTTTCATCTGCTCATAGCCTTTCAGATTTGGCAGCTTTTTAGAGCAGCGGATCGCTTCTCTCCGTTCAAACTCAAAAAGCGGAACAAAGGGGATCTTTCCCTCAAAGTCACCGTTTCCGTCTCTTGCGCAAAGCCTCCCTTGATAGACCACCTCAAAGATCGTTTGCGAGCTGATACGGCAGTCACTTTCAAAGATCGAGGGGCTGGCGGAATACCATGTGGCGACTTCGCCGGTGTAGTTTTCAAAAATGCGGTTATAGTAGCGAGTCGGTTTCTCAACTGTGGAAAACACATCTTTGCAAAAGCCGCGATCCTCCATCAGAAAAGTTACTTGGATTACCGCAGATCGCCCGCCTATGATGTTATCCATATTCGTTTCGTTCCTTTCTATGGCGAGATGTCTCACCAGTTTTGGATGACCTCCGGGAGTTTATCATACTGCCCGGTGGCCAGCAGGCCGCATTCATAGTGGAAATTGATGTAGGTGAGATGGTATTCGATTTTTTCCATCATCTTCTTATCGCCTATTTCCCGTGCGTGCTGGTGCTTTATGAAATACTGCTTCATTTGCTCCAGCGTAATGCCATAGCTGTCTTTTCGGATCTTCGCTAAGATCCGCGCTTCCTCTTGTGCTGTTAACATTTCTTTCTCCTTTACATCGTTGCCGCCCGGCTCAGGAGGTAATCGTCCACTCCCTTGCAGGCGGTTTTCCATGTGTACTTTGAATAGCGAATGCTGGTATCTTTTGCACTTCCTTCTGCATGGCGAGGACGGCCTTCCGCACATTGGGATTCGTCATCTGATCCAGACCTATCGCCTCGACGACCTCACGGACGCCAAGCGCCCGAATGGTATCGGTCAGCCCGTGCAGTGCGTTGACGCCGCCAATGCAGAGGAACAGATTACCCCTTGCGCGGAAACTGCTTATCCGGCCATGCGCCGGGCTCTGCGTTCGGCGTGTTTCTGCTTGAGTCGCGTATAGTCCCCTTCGTAACGCTGGCAGCCGACTTTGTTCAGGCGGCGCAGCGCGGCGGAGTGGAACTGAAAAACGGCGGCAGTCCTGCGGTTTACTCCGGTAAATACATCGGCATCGTAACGCTTGTAGTCCACGATGTAGCCCAGATCATTTTCCTCCATATAGTCCATGAAGGCGGTGCTGTCCACCTCCAGCATCCCGTCACAGAGAAATGCCTGATAACGGGGCAGAGGCTGACCGAGGTTTTGCGTCATGGTGATGCGCTCTCCAGCGTTGACCGGGAGAAGCTGCACCTTGATCGCCGGGGTATTCGGGTAGCATTCCACCTTAATGCGGTAGGTGTTGCCTTTATAGGTGCCGGATAAAATATCATTCATATCGGTTCACTTCCTTATCATCATTCTGACCGGGTGAAGAAGGCTTGTTGGCTTTTGCCTGCGCCTGCTCAAAACCGCGCTTGACAGCAAGGACCATCGCCTCCTCTCCCACGTCTGCGTTGCGAGGCCTTTTCCCCCGCAGCTTTTGACACTTCCTCACGGCAGCATCGTAATCATAGCCGATGCCGCATTGAAACTTGTCCGCGATCTGGCGGAGCTTTTCTGCCTGATATTCATAGGTTGCCCGGTGAAATCCGCCGAGCTCCCACTCGTCGCACACCGTCTCTAGCAGCTTTGCATAGTCCCGCAGAGCGTTGACGATTTTTACAACATCGCCGTAACAGGTTCTCACCTCATGGGTGCCGCTGAGATCAAATACATGCAGCAGCACCTCACTGGAAAGGCCCCGCTCCAGATCAATGGATGCGGACAACTGCGGCTCATAGGTCGCAGATGGCAGATCCAGCGGCTGCTTGGCAGGCTCATTCATTTTCTGCGCACCACTTTTCGATGTTGCCGGATAATCTGCCGGCGAAACGGACACTCCTGGGGAATGGTATGGGGGACGCTATGCCAGTTGTCCAACACCAGTTCATGGGAAATCTCGCAGATGCTGTCGCCTTCCCCAATATAGAGGCATTCTGAGCAGGTGTCCGGATTGCAGTATTTCATGTTGGGTAAACACTCCTTTCAAATCATTATGCGGATTTTTGGCCGTACCGCATCAGCGGTACGCTTCTCCATTTTGCGCAGGCAGCCTGCACCGTTCCGGGAAGGCGCAGAATACGTCAGCGCGTCATATTCGGCTGCCCCCGGCGCACACGCTCAAGCGGAGCTTTCGTTTCACAGATCGCACAGCGCAGCCAAGTGTGATGTCGGTTGGCAGTCCGAAACTCTAACACATACATTTTTCGACCTCCTGTCACTTGGATAAAGTGAAAAGGCACAGCACCACAACGGTACTGTGCCTTTCCAAAATAGTGCTTACCATAGAAACAAAATGTTCTATGAAAAGCGGCGGTCTTTCGTCTGCAATCATTCAGCCTTTGCTCGATGCAGCAAGGTGCATGATCTGCTCCGCAGAAGCTTCGATTACCTTTTGGTATTCCTGAATTTCCGCGTCACTGAAGCCGACAATATCCTCCCAGCGGCAGCCGGGAAGAAAACAGACTGCATGATGGAAACCGTCATGCTCATCCGGCTTTTCAACATAAATTTTTACTCGCTCATCAAGCAAATGAGAATATACGATCTCGGTATGGTCGTTCATGGTGAGAAATGGGTACATCATAAGCTCCATAGCCTCCTGTCCAGATGTTGATCCTCTTGCTTAGAGTACCAATCATCCGGCAAAGATGCAACCATCATTCACCGTTTTTTACGCCGCCTGCTCCACGACCGTCACCGGCACATCAGCCGCGACCGGTGAGGAGGGAGCCAGCAGGCAGTAATGGGAGTTCATCGTCTCAAAACGGATCTGCTGCGGCGTCACGCCATGAATGGCGATCACCGTAGAGGTGTGGAGATACCGTCCCTCCTCAAAGATGAGGGCGCGGCTGCCGACCTCCAGCGGATACATCAGGGTTCCGTGAACAATACGGATATTTTTCATGGGTCACAACTCCTTCTGTTTGCTTTCTTTCTGCGTAAAATAGGCGCGGTACAACGCTTTCAGCCGATGCCGCACCCGCTTGACGCTCATGCCTTCCCTCCGCGCGGTTTCTGCCAGACTGCACCCGTGCAGACGGTGGCGGATCAAAAGAGCCTGCTCTTTATCCGCGAGGAGAAACAGGTCGTGCAGCAGCAATCTTGCCCGAAGTGCATCAAAGGCGTCGTCAGGCGGCGGATGCGCAGCCTGATAGGAAAACTCATGGCTTTGCCGCCGCTGCTCCTGACGCCGGAAGGTATTCAGGCTGCTGTTCATGGAGCGCCACGCGATCGTGGAGAAGCGGTATCTGTGCAAACTCTTTTCGGTAAAATAGCGTTGGACAGCGTGAAGATAGCCGATTGCCGCAATATCGTAATACTCCCGGATCTCCAGCTTCTTTTCCAGAAGAAAGCCATAGATCAGGGCGTGGTACTGAGCGGCAAAGCGGCGCTGCGCTTCGGTCAAAGGGACGGGAACAGGGGCCTCCGGCGGAGGCCCTGTTTCCCGTTTTTCTTCCTCAATGCGGGGGATCGTATCAGGCGGGAAGTTCTTCCCGTTCTCCATCAATGACCGCCCCTAACGCAAAGTGCGCGCCGTTGTCAGGCAACTCCAGATGCGAGGCATCGCCGTCTCCGATGATGCTGGAGGCTGCGGCGCCCGCCTGCGCTCTCTGCGCGTTGATGTCCTTGATCTGCGCCACGAAGCCATCCGCGTAAGCGCGAATATGCGCCAAGTCTTCCCCGGCGAAATCGGCGATCTTGGTAAAGGTGGCGACGCAGTATTCGTGGCTGCCGCTGACGGCCTTCTTCAGCCCGATCCGCACCACGCCGGTACAAACCTTGCGGCGGCGGGAGAGGAACGCTTCATTGACGAAGCGGGTATAGGGCGTCAGGCTGGTAGGCGGCAGCGCGATCTGAATGGGCATATACTCACCGCTGCGCAGCAGATAGAGCATTCTCATGTTCTTGCACGCCTTCCCCTTGTTGTTCCCATCGCTGCCGAACTGGTTGAGAACGC
>OGOD01001560.1_pt1 | contig 13706 bp, 9 predicted proteins | sample 1573631 | NCBI WGS metagenome assembly OGOD01 (sample SAMEA2581895, study PRJEB24529) | metagenome | biome: Human gut stool | place: China | collected 2011
TCATACCCCATATCAAGTGCCAGATTCAGGTCGTTCGCAAGCTTCTGGCTGTTTTTATTCCCACTGATATCATCCGCAGGATTTTCAATACCATTGTCCATATCACACCACCCACCATTTTTCTATAATGATTATTCAAAAATCCCCTGATACATTCGCAAAAACTCTCTATTTTCTATATATCCCATCTGATATACGATATAATGAATGCTTGATATTGACCGTCACCAATTATTAAAATGCCTGCATGTTGGCGTCCGGTGCTCATTCCTGATAAAGAAAAAATTGATGCGTTTCATGCGGCATACAACCGGGGTGTAAAGGAATACTATTATAATGTGGCGCTTGCCTCTGACTATATTAAGACAAATTATAATCTGGAAAATTATAATGACTATATTTTTAAATCCAATTCATATTCAAGAGTCAACGAAGCAGTGCTAAAGCGCTTAAAAGAGAAGAAATAAATTATACTGCTTTTTCTCTATAAATAACATAGCATATTACGGAAATAAAAATTACCGTGATATGCTATGTTTATAAAAAACATATTAGTTTACTATAGTACATGGAAGCTGACAGCAAGCCGGCTTCCGATTTTCTGAACATATCTCTGATGCATCCTGCCAGTGTATCAGTACTCAGATCAAATTAAGGAGGTTACATGATTTTTAATTCTTTTATCTTTTTTAATTTTCTTGAAATCATGTGGGACTGCTGATTTTAGGCACACATATATCTTCAAGATCCCTGTTATACAATTCAAGCAGATAGGAACGAAGTCTCGTAGCATCTTCATCAAGTCCCATGTTCTTGAACATGATATAGGCACTGATATATTCTCTTAATATCTCATCTTCACAACAGTTCATACTTTGAAGAGTCGTTGCCCTGCAGCAACAAAAGAAAGGCAGCATACGCATTTTACCGCTTTTTATTCGCAGGCTTCCTCAAAGCGGTGCTGTTCATTGAGCCATTTTGCCAGATTACACAATATCATCGGGTATCTGAAGCTGTCCACACCTATTGTGGAATATTGTTCGCTGAGTGCATCGACGAGATTTATGAGAAGATTGAGTGCTATGATGTTCTTTTTGCTCCACCAATATGAAACAGCCATCACATTGATGATATTCACTTCCATATCAGTCAAAAAGTATCTAATTTTCTTAGTTTTATCAAAATGCGGACAGGTATACCTGATTGCTTCCTCGGTCATCATGATTGCTGTTTCATACTGCTTGTCCTCAAAGCAGGCCTTTATTGCTTTTATTCCACACAGAAACTGCCTGCGGAACTTATTCTTGTTCATGCATTTTTCATGTTCCATGACATAATCATATGCCTGAATATACCTTCTTTGCACTACCAGCTCTTCCGCATCACGGCTTATTCTGTAAAATTCATGCTCGTCCTCGGACACGAACGACAGATAGCTGCTGCCTTCAAGACCTAACCTGTTAAGAAGTGCCATAGCCTTTTCCATGGAAGGAGTCTGTTCATTATGCTCAATTCTTGAAAGCGTGCTGACTGCACATATTCCAAAGCATAGCTCCTCCTGTGATATCTTATGTTTCTCACGCTCATTTTTTATAACCGAGCCCACCATATACATGATACTTTTCTCCTTTTCGTATTTAATAAGCGTTCACCCATATTTACCGAAAAGAAAAGCATATCAAATATTTATCTAAAAATCCATAAATGAAGGTTACAGTTTTATTTCACGGCTGACCGAAACAGAATATATCGTACACTCTTTGACTTTTACATTGCTTATCTGACGTAAGGCATCCGAATACAGCTTTAATTGCTCTGTATACCTCTTTCTTAAAATGTCCTCTGCATTCTCGTTCTCAACATGGTCTGTCTTGTAATCTACAATCACATACTCGCCATTCTCCTCAAAACAGCAGTCTATAATACCCTGCACCATAATTAAATCATCACAGCCTGCATATTCAGGCTTAATTTTCTGTGCAGGAAATCCTGTTATAAACTGTCTTTCCCTGTACATTTTTCCAGACAGCGCAGCCTTCTTCATTCTCTGTCCTAACTGCGTATTCAAAAATTCAATATATTTTCTTGGATTTACCAGTCTTTCATATTCCTCATCCATTCTTCCGGATAACACAAGTCCGTGGATAAATTCACGTATTGACTTTTCATCATTTTCTACATTATAATCAAACAGCTCGAACACCTTATGGTAAGCATTTCCTCTCTCAGCTCCCATATTTTTTTTTCTGTCCTCGCTATCCTGACCTCCCGTCATCACCGGCTTATCCTTTTTAATCTGTACTATATGCACAGCTTCATCTTCCGACTCGTCAATTTTCTGATGCTTTAATTCCGAAACCGAGAATTTATTCGGAAGGTGCACGGAGAGCTCATGAGGATAAACGAAATTAAATCTTTCCCTGAATATATCAGCAAGCTTGTCATCAGCCTGAATGCCATTGTTCTCAAAAAACTCCTCGTTATGAAACATATATATATCATCTGCGATACTATCTTTTTGATGTTCTTCTAAAGATTTTTCCGGAAAATTATTAAGCCTGCCATTCACATTTTCTGAATTTTCATTCTGCGAATATGTTATCAGCCGGAAGCTTAACTGCGATGCCGTTATCTTCTTAAAGAACACAGGTGCAACAAGGTCAAGATAATTCGTCGAATTATATACATAGCTGTAGTCACCACCTGACGATTCCGCTCTTCGTCTCCATTCTTCTATTAATCCATCCGTGTTCGATGCTCCTCCGACAAGAATAAGCTTTTCAACAGCTCTTGTCAGCGCTACATATAGTACTCTTAACTCCTCCCCGATAGAATTGACCTTGATGCTCTCCGCCATCGCTCTTTTATGGAATGATTTTTTTCTCACTCTCAGTGTCGTATCGACCATATCAAGTCCCATTCCGAATCCAACATGAAAATTAACCTTCTCGGCAGTCTCCCTAAGATTATATTTTTTCTCCATATCAGCCACAAATACAATAGGAAATTCAAGACCTTTGCTCTTATGGATGCTCATAATTCTCACAACATCATCATTCTCCGACATTGTGTCCGCCTCACCCATATCAATCTCATATTTTTGTATCTTATCTATATATCTTAGGAAATTAAACAATCCGTGAAAGCTTGTCTTCTCATACTCGGCAGCCTTATCTACAAGCATATCAAGGTTTGCCATGCGCCGCTTTCCATTCTTCTTAGATGCTGCATACACAATATACTGAGTGTTATATATAAGCTCCTTTATAAGCTCATGAATCGGCGTATATGACGCTTTTTTTCTGTACTCGTCAAGAAAACTTAAGAATCTGTCTATCTTGTCTGCCAGCTCTTTGTCGTAATTTTCATTGTCCTTACCGTCACAGTATTTTATAACTGCCGTGTATAAATCCGTCTTCTCCGATGAATTCTTAAGTATCGCAAGCTCCTGCGCAGTCAGATAGCAAAAATATGAGCGCATTGCTCCTGCAAGAGCAATATCCTGTCTGGGATTGTCTATCACTCTCAGAATATTCAGAATTTCAACTATCTCAGGCGTGCTGAAGTACCCATATGCAGTACTGCACACAGCCGGAATTCCCGCATCATTTAATACTCTGGCGTACTCCGGTCCGGCTACATTTGCACTTCTTAAAAGAATAACTATATCTCTATAGCATGCGCTCCTATAGCCGCCACTTCCTCCATTTAGGCTCTCATCCCATATCGGCTGTGGCTGCCTGTCTGTAAGAAGCTTTATTCTCTCCGCTATCGTTTCCGCTTCATACTCTCTTTTGCCCTTCTCATCCTGCTCATCCTCACCCGACTTCGGAATCCGGCACAAAAGAAGCTCCACATCTGTATCCTGCTCGCCTGCATTTTGTATATCCTGTGCATCAGGCTCCTTAAACACTTTTCCCGGAACAAGCTGTGCATCAATATCATACTCAACTCCTCCAAGCTGTGCATGCATGATATCCTTAAAGATATCATTGACTGCATACAGGACATTCGCCCTGCTTCTAAAGTTCTTGTGAAGACATATAAGCACATTGTCCGATTCTTTATCCTCACTGTAGGAATTGTATTTTTCCAGAAATATACCCGGGTCAGCCTGTCTGAAGCTGTATATACTCTGTTTGATGTCTCCTACCATGAATATGTTATTCCCTCTGGAAACTGATGTCAGGATAAGCTCCTGAACCATATTGCTGTCCTGGTACTCATCAATATATATTTCTTCATACAGTGAGCTTAGCTCTTTAGCTGCATGAGTCAGCCCCTCCGGTGAGCGGAGCACCTGCAATGCCAGATGCTCAACATCAGAGAAGCTTAAAATATTATTCTCACTCTTTTTACATGAATAGCGCTCTTCAAAACTTATTACAAGATCAATAAAAGCATTTGCCGATGGTGCCATGCTTTTAATCATATCCAGATTATCCTCCACAGACCAGAAAAGAAGCTCCTCCGACAGCTTTCCGATAATCTTCTTCTGTCTGTCCCTTAATGCCTTAGCATTGTTCTTTAACTCCTCATCAGCATCCTTTGGTGCATTGGCAAGCCTCTCAAACTTAAATACAAGCTTTTTTCTCAGCTCACTATAGCTGCCGGCATCGTATGCATCCATAAAACAAGCCAAATCACTATTAAAAGCCGGAATGTATTTTTCAATGCCTCCCTCCGACTCAAGCTGCTCTATCATGTCCTTGTACTCATCTATCGCCGCCCTCAACAGATTCTTTATATGTGCCTTGATAAATTCCACAACAGCCGATTTTTCAAATTCCTCGGCAGTGGTTATATTGTACCATTTCTTGCATTCCCTAAGCCATTCTCCCGGATACGGATGGCTCTGTGAAAAAGTGTACAGTGAAATTATCCACTCCGAAAGCTTATTATCACTCTTTGCCGGAAGCTGTCCATCAACAAATTCAAGAAATGCCTTTTCACCGTCTGAATATGCTTCCTCTATGACTTCATCCGCCACATCCGACATAAGTAACTTTAACTCGCCTTCATCGCCGATTCTGTATGACGGGTCAAGGTCAATAGTGTTAAAGTAATTTCTTAAAATATAGTTACAAAAGCTGTCTATGGTACATATAACAGCATTGTCAAGCAGCGCAAGCTGTTTTCTTATGTTTCTTATTCGTCTTTCATCCTTCTGTGATATGAGCACACTTGAGAGTGCGGCAGCAATTCTCTCTCTCATCTGCGTTGCTGCCGCCTTAGTAAATGTAACAACAACTATTCTGTCAATATCAAGAGGATTTTTCTCATCGAGAACTCTCCTTATTATTCTCTCAACCATTACCGCTGTCTTTCCAGAGCCGGCTGCCGCCGCCACAAGAAGATTCGAGTTTTTCTGCTCAATAACACTTATCTGTTCATCAGTCCAGCTTTTTGCCATCTTTATTCATTCCCTCACTAAATTTTATATAACAGCTGTCATCATTGTTAAGCTTTGTAGGGTATCTGTAGCCATCCCTCGCTGCGTCAAAGCCGCACACAAGCCTGTATGGACAGTAATCACAGCTGTCAGGATACGGATTAGGTGCCACCTCCCCTTCGCTGATACGCTCTCCAAGCTCCACAAGCTTCATCGAAGCATATTCTCCAAGCAGCTTAAGCCTGTCACCACTTGCCGCCTGCGATGTCTTAGACAGCGAGCCATCCTTGTTGTAGGATACAGGTATATAGCATGATTTTCCTGATGTAGTCACATTATCGAGCAGCTTAAGCACTGTGCTGTCACTGTTTACGATTCCCTGCGGCTGAAGCGATGACAATATTCCATCCTCCGCTGATACCCCCTCCTTGTAATCCACAATAGGGTTATCAATATTGTAGTACATTGCCGCACCCGGCTCATTATCCTTCATAAGGCTGTACAGATACACCATAAGCTGCAGCGACAGTCCATCATAAATCCTTCCAAGGTCAAGTGTCCTCTTACCCGATTTGTAATCTATTATCTTTACATAGCTTCTGTCATCAGCTCTTGCAATGTCTATTCTGTCAATTTTTCCGACAATCTTCATTCCATTCTGCTCAAATATAAAGCTCTTCTCAAATTTTTCCGGTACAAAGCTTCCTGCCTGTGTCTGTTTTCCAAGCGCCCATGCAGTGCGCTCAAGCATCGAATATATCTTCTCTCTCATATATTCGTTTCTCTTGCTGTCATAAAATACAGAATTATTGTAATCTGTCATTGCATACTCAACAGCTTCACGAATGTATTCCTTTCTCCTGTCACCGACACGGGCAAAATCAAGCTTCTCATCGGCAAGCCTCATCGAATATATTTTGAGTGCTTCGTGAAAAAGCGTACCAAGGTCTGCTGCACCAATCTCATATAGCTTTCTTTCCTCAAGCTCAAGGCCATATTTTGCAAAATGTGCAAAAGCACACGCCGCAAACGTCTCCATCCTTGACACACTTCCCATAAGCCTCTCACCATACAAAAGCCTTGCCGCATTCTCGGTTATCCTCTGTTCGTCAACACTTCTTAAGGCTATGGACGCTAATTCGTTATATTTTTTTGCGTATTCCGTATCACTTTTAAGAACCACAAGCATTGCCTTTTCTATATCACTTAACGTGCTTGTCTCATTGAATCTGGAAAAAATATATCTGAAGCCTTCTATGCTGTTATATAGAAGCTCCGGAGGCTCCATGCTGTCGTCCGACTCATACCGCCCGCAAGGAAACATGCGTCTGATATCCGATATCAGCTTAGAGGGCTTTCCTTCGCGGTTTATAGTAAATATAAGTCTGTCCGAAGGCTTGGTAAGAAGAAGATACAGATAAAAACTCTGCCGGAAGGCCTTCTGTCTTGATGTAGGCGAAAGCTCTAGCTGTACACCTTCAAGCAGTTCCCTCTCCGCTTCGGAAAAAAGTCCATGATTGGTATTAACCTGCGGAACCATGCCTTCATTGACTCCCACAAAAAACAGGGCGGACACATGGTCAAGTCTCGTTCTCTCAATATCTCCAACCATAACCATGTCAAAAGTAGGAGGTATGATACCTATCTTTATCTCGTTAAAGCCTGCGTCAAGTATATCCGAAAACTCCCTTATTCCAAGCTTCTCATCGCCTAAGAGCTTCCTCGTCTGGCTAAACAGCTCCATAAGCTTCTCATAGCTTTGTGAATACTCCTTTGCAGCGGCTGCTTTATGCTCAGTCTCCATCTGTTTCGTCAGATTTTCAAGCTGTTCAAATACCCGGCTCTCATCAAGGAAGGCATTGAGCGCATCTATATAATCCGCAACGCTGCTTTCCTTATCGTGGAATACATTATACAATGACTCCATAAGCTCATACAGCCTGACTCTCATGTCATTTACAATATCCATATCAAGCTCGCGTTTTGATGGGAAACGCCGCCTGAAAGGCTCGCTGTATCTTTTATGACCTCTTATGCCAAGTGCTAAAACATAATTCTCAAACACGTCAATTTTATCTTTGTCAAACCGGCACATATATCCCTTTAAAAGTCTGAAAACGGCTTCATATGAGTAATCCTTCTCGATTATGGCAAGTGCAGCTCTTATATACTCAACGGCGGGATTGGCAAGTATTGACCTCTTGTTATCCATAAATACAGGAATGCCATTCTCCTCAAACACAGTCGAAATTATCTCCCTGTAATCCTCCATGCTGCCTGCTATCACACCTATCTGTCTGTATCTTACACCTTCCTTAGCAAGCTTTTTTATTCTTGAAGCCACATACTCAACCTCAGCCTTTTTGCCAAGTGCGGAATATATCACTATGTTGTCAGCCTGCCCGTCATACTGTGCTGCGTCCCTGAACAGATTTTTTTCAAGATGCGCAAGCTGAGGTGAGCGGATGAATCTGTAAGGAATTTCACCGCCTATATTCTCGCGCTTTAACCTAACATAATGCTTATCAGCACATTCTCCGACTCTCCTTAGCATGTCATAGCTCATGTCAAAAAGCCATCTGTCGCCGTCCTTTGGCAATGTGGCAGTAAAATACATGCTCTGCGCTTTATCAAATAACAGCTCTATAAGCTGATACTGCACAGGCGTAAAGCCTGTAAAACCGTCAAATGCAAACACAGCATCCTTTAATAGCTCCGACCTGTCCACATAACGGCAGAGTATTCCCGTCACCTCCTCGGTAGTGATATATTTATCCGAAATGTATTCACGAAACGCCTCATATATCAATGTGATATCCCAAAGCTTTCTCCTTAGTCTTTCGTTATTGTTGATGCCTCCGCTGTTAAGCTTCTCACATGCCGCTCTTAACATGTCAGGAGTTACAGAATACTGTAAAAGCTCTGAAATAACAGATTTTATCTCGCTTACAAAGCCCTGACTGTCCTTTGCTCTTATTATTTTAAAATCTTTTCTGTTTTCATCTATAATCTTTCGCAGTATGAGATTCTTTCCTGTATCGTCAATCGCTGTCGGAAGCTCTATCCCAAGCTCCTCAAACACTCTGTAGGCAAGTCTGTTAAAACTCACAATATCTATATTAAATGTGCCATGTCCGGGGCTGTTCTCAACAATATTTCTCTGCGCCTGCATTGTAAACTGCTCAGGTACCACAAGAAAAATTCTCCTGTCAGGCTCTACCTGTGATATGTCAATCAATGTATCATATAATATCTTTGATTTTCCACATCCGCTGCTTCCTGTAAAAAACCTAATATCCATATTTATCCTCCCAATAAGACAGTTCATAGCTGCATAACTATTCTTCCTGTAAAAAAAATAACCACCTGCACTGCCACTCTTAAAAACAATACTATCCATATAGTACCGTGTAAAAATCACAAATGCAATTATAATCGGAATATTTTTATCATGCTTTCATAATATATACAAAATAGCAGTGTAAGGAGCCTGTAATGAGTTCTTCCACCAAAATTGTAGTATTTAAACTAAAGGAGCTGGTTATTGCCGGTGTACTCGCTGTGTTAGCTGTTATTCTGCTGGTACTTTTTATAATACATGTAACATCCGGTATCGGAAATAAAACCGATGAACAGACACTTGGCACCTTCAATCCCGGAATCTACACCGCATCGATAATGCTTTCAGGCAATACAATGGATCTTGAGGTGACAGTCGATTCCGACAATGTGAAATCCATCCGCCTTGTAAATACGGAAGAGACAATACAGACCATGTATCCTCTTATCTCCTCTTCACTTAAAGCTCTCGAAGAGCAGGTAAAACAAAAAGGAAGCACCGACGAAATAACCTATTCCGCCGATGCTAAATACACCTCCCTTGTCCTCATAAATGCCATCGATACAGCACTTGATAAAGCAAGAAAGTAATATTTTACTGTACTACACAAATTATAGTATATTTTACGATACATATATACATTTAAAAACTGCTAGTTTTTGTTAATTCTTTCAAGATCCTCAATCCACAAGGTTCTCACTGCATCACTCGGCATACGAAGGTCACCTCTTGGCGATACTGCCACAGATCCGACCTTCGGGCCGTCAGGCAGGCATGAACGCTTGAACTGCTGTGCAAAAAATCTTCTGTAAAATGTATCAAGCCACTTGTAAATTACTGCGCTGTCATATTCACCTGCAAACGCATGACATGCAAGGCGGTATACCTTGTGCGGCATATATCCGAATCTCAAAATATAATACAGGAAGAAATCATGAAGCTCATACGGCCCGACCAAGTCTTCCGTTTTCTGTGAAATCTGCCCCTCCGATGGCGGCAGAAGCTCAGGGCTTACCGGAGTGTCAAGTACATCCTCTAATATCTCGCTAAGCGAAGCATCCCCGCATGTATCCGCATAATACTTTACAAGATGTCTCACAAGTGTCTTCGGCACCGAACAGTTCACACCATACATTGACATATGGTCTCCATTGTAGGTTGCCCAGCCAAGTGCAAGCTCAGACATATCTCCTGTTCCGATTACCATTCCACCTGATTTGTTGGCGATATCCATAAGTATCTGTGTTCTCTCTCTTGCCTGTCCATTCTCATAAGTCACGTCATGCACATTCTCATCCTGACCTATATCCCTGAAATGTATCCTGACAGCTTCCTTTATATCGACTTCATAAAGTGCTGCGCCAAGTCTCTTTGTGAGTTCAACCGCGTTATTATAGGTTCTGTCTGTTGTTCCAAAGCATGGCATTGTGACTGCGGTTATATTCTCTCTCGGAATATCAAGGCTGTCAAAGGCACGCGCCGTCACAAGAAGTGCGAGTGTCGAATCGAGTCCTCCGGAAATTCCGATTACAGCATTTTTACACCCTGTATGTGCCAGACGCTTTTTTAAACCCATAGCCTGAATTGACAATATCTCTTCGCAGCGTGCATCCCTGTCATTCTTAGATGACGGCACAAAAGGTGTCCTTTCATAATATCTGTCAAGCTCAAGGTCATACTCCTTAAGCCTGAAGCTTACAACCTCATAACCTGTCTCTTGATGAACATAATAAGTGTTCATTCTTCTGCGCTCATTGACAAGTCTTTGTAAATCAAGGTCAGCCACCGCAACGCCATTTTCAAAACGCTTTGTCTGTGCAAGCACATTTCCGTTCTCACATACAAGATTCTGACCGCCGAATACAAGATCCTGTGTTGACTCTCCTTCACCTGCATTTGCATATATATAACCACACACAAGTCTTGCCGACTGCCCTGAAATAAGAGCTCTCCTGTATATATCCTTTCCTGTTGTCTCATCGCTTGCTGAACAGTTGACAATGAGTGTTGCTCCTGCCTGTGCATGCTGTGTGCTCGGCGGACATGCAACCCACACATCCTCACATATCTCAGCCGCTACGATAAGATTTTTTACATTCTCACAACTAAACAGCATCTTACTTCCCATCTTGACACCAAGCGAAGTATCAACACATTCATCCTCACCCGGTGTAAAATGTCTGAGCTCGTAAAATTCGGAATAATTCGGAATATTTTTCTTAGGCACAAGTCCTAACAGTCTTCCATCGCATACTGCTGCTGCCACATTGTAGAGCTTGCCCTGATGCACAAAAGGCATCCCCACAAACACAAGCATCTTCATACCTGTGCTGTGATCCACGATATGCTTAAGACTGTCCTGTGCTGCACTTAAAAGCACATCCTGCAAAAATAAGTCTCCGCATGTATATCCTGTTATGCACAGCTCCGGAAACACAAGCACCGAAATCTGCTTTGCATATGCCTCATCCATAAGCTTCATAATATTCTTCTCGTTATATTGGCAGTCAGCCACTCTGATATCAGGAGTTGCCGCACATACTCTGATAAATCCGTCTTTCATAAGTTTCTCCTATCCTTCGCTAACATATCTTTAAACCTTGTAATATATGTAAAATCATATGTTTAATAATTATTTTTGTCAATGAATATTATAAAACATTATACAAAAATATGCCACCCACACAATATTATTAAAAACTTTTTCATACATATTCTATACCAAATAAGAAAAAAGGGGAAGAATCCATCTTCTTCCCCTCCAAGACAGCATGTAAAATGTTATCTCATTCTTGAATTGTCACCATTAGTATTATTTCCATCGATATCATCGATTACTGTCTCAATCTCATCAAGACCGTCATTGATAACATCGCCTACACCGTCAATTATATTGCCGTCTCCATCGGTATTAGTCTCTCTCTCATCTGTTGTATTACCATTGGCATTTCCATTGCCGTTAGTATTTCCATTCTGTGTTGTTTTGTTATTCATGCCATTAGTTTTGTTGCCGCCATTGGTATTTCCGTTTTGCGTTGTTCCATTGCCGGTATTTCCTGTTGCTGCATTGTTATTGTTTCCGGTGGTTGTCTGGTTGGTGTTTCCATTACCAGTTCCCTGTTGGTTACTCCCATTGCCGAAACAGCCGGTAAGTCCGAAAACGCCGATTACCGATATAACAGTGCATACCAGAAGTAATTTCAGCTTTTTCATAATTTTCTCCATTCCGCCTTTTAAGCATAATTGATAAATGCACTCCGCCATCACTGGCAAATTGCAAATCTATTAATAACAGGAGCTTAGCGCTTCTGATATGCTTAGTATGTTCTGAAAAAAATATATTAAAGATGAAAATTTTGCTAAAAAACAAAAAACCCGGATAAACGTATATTCGTTCATCCGGGTGTTCTATTGAATTATCAGCCTATAACTTCCTTCATTGTATATCTTCCTGCCGGTTTTCCTGCAAGATATTTTGCAGCTTCAATCGCTCCCTTTGCAAATACAGCTTTTGAATAAGCTGTATGCTTAAGCTCGATAACTTCATCCTCGCCCGCAAATATAACTTCATGCTCACCGACTATAGTTCCACCGCGCACCGCACTTATACCTATCTCATTGTCGGTTCTCTTCTCTCTTACCTGGCTGCGGTCAAACTTGTATGTGAATTTGTTGTCATTCGCACTATTTATTGAATCTGCAAGTGCAAGAGCTGTTCCGCTAGGAGCATCTACCTTCAATCTGTGATGCTTCTCTACTATCTCAATATCAAAGCCGGCTGCTGACAAAAGAGGTGAAACATCAGCAAGCACCTTGAACAATGTATTGATTCCAAGAGACATATTCGCAGACTTGAGTATTGCAACCTCCTTAGACGCATCCTCAACCTTGTCAATCTGTTCAGGTGAAAGACCTGTTGTACATAAAACTACCGGTATCTTTTTCTTAACCGAATAGTCAAGAAGATTGTTGACTGCACAGGCTGCCGCAAAATCAATGATTACATCCGCTTCCATGTCGCACTCAAAAATCGAGCGGTACACAGGATAAGCATTGTGTCCATCATCATGTGGGTCAATTCCAGCAACAATCTCTATATCCGAATCAGCCGCAGCAAGGTTAGAAATTACCTGACCCATCTTACCGTTACAGCCATGCATAATAGCCTTAACCATAATATTTTCCTCCGTATCATTAACGATTATAATATTCCATAGCCTTTCATCGCGGTCTTAAGTCTCTCAACATTTGCCGGCTCCATAGGTGATAATGGACGTCTGAGAGGACCTACCTCCCAGCCTAAAAGGTTCATAGCAGTCTTAACCGGAATCGGATTAACTTCACAGAAAAGTGCATCTATAAGTTCGATGGCTTCAAGCTGAAGCTTCGCACTCTTTGCAACATCGCCCGCCATGTAGGATGCCACGATGTCATGTGTCTTCTGTGGTGCTACATTTGCAAGAACAGAGATAACTCCTCTGCCTCCGAGTGAGAGGATAGGAACTATCTGGTCATCATTTCCAGAATAGAGTTCAATCTCTCCGTCAGTAAGTGACATAAGCTTAGCAACCTGTGAAATATTTCCTGTAGCTTCCTTGATTCCTACTACGTTGTCAATCTCTTTGAAAATCTTAGCAGCAGTAGGAGCTAAAATATTACAGCCTGTTCTGCCAGGAACATTGTACATTATTATCGGAAGGTCAACGCTTGCCGCAATCTCCTTATAATGCTCATACTTTAATACTACCATTATAAGTTATAAAAGTCTACATACAATTATAACTTTTTATAAGATTAAATCAGCACTTTCACACCCTCCTCCTTAGGAAAAATACACCGGCAGACAGAAGAAGCAGACAGACCGGAATCAAAAAGAATATGGGCGACCAGCTGTGCTCTGTGTCGGCGGCCTGTGCCAGAGAAACGGCATCCTCCTTTCCCACAATGGTGTATGCCCCTGTATGGCTGATCTGA
>OGOD01001568.1_pt1 | contig 13675 bp, 10 predicted proteins | sample 1573631 | NCBI WGS metagenome assembly OGOD01 (sample SAMEA2581895, study PRJEB24529) | metagenome | biome: Human gut stool | place: China | collected 2011
GCTGACACAGCACAGTATGGATTTGCAAAATTTTCCGGAAACTTAAAGCCAAGCATGCGCCCCATGCCTATCGCCATAAGCGAATATCCAAAGAAATCAAAATATATCTGCATTGAATATCCCCACGCTCCGAGCCATGCCGTAGGCGCATCTATACCCATTACGCCTGCTACCATAACATCATTCCATAAGCTTCCGATTCTGTTAGCGAGCATAACTTTATACACAAGTCCGACAACGAATAACATCATTCCCCATTCTATGTCAATGAACCTGACTTTTCTGTTTTTTAACTGTGGACTGATCTCATCAAAGCTGACTATAGGTCCGGCTATCAGCTGCGGAAACATACTTATGTATGTAGCAACATCCATAAAATTCCTGCTGGCACTATATTTTCCTTTATACACATCTATTATATAAGACATAATCTGAAATGTATAAAAGCTTATTCCGAGAGGAAGCGTAAGCTTCATTTCCGGAGCTTTAATGCCTGCCACGGCGCATATGTTCCCGACAAAAAAATTCATATATTTAAAAAAGAATAAAATCCCAAGATCTATAAAAATGCCAAGCACAAGCAGTACTGTGGAAGACTTTTTACCATTACAGTCAGATATCTTCACCGCCAGCGCATAGTTTATCAATATTGATACCATCATAAGAAACACATACACCGGCTCACCGACCGCATAAAAAAACAGACTGCCTGCAACAAGAACTATATTTCTATATTTTGAGGGTGTTGCAAAATATGCCAGAAAGAAAATCGGTAAAAACCTAAAAATAAATTCAAGACTCGAAAAAACCATACCCTTACGCTGCCCCTTTATCACTGCCATGTCATTCATAATTCTTACCATATGGTATCACAATCTGACATATAATATGTTACATTTATTTTAAACTTTGTTACATTAAAGTTAAGTATTGTTACTTTTTTGTTAAGGATGTTACATAATATATTAACAACCATTATTGCCGCTAATTTATAAAATAAGAAAAGTCTGAAACTTTATTGCTAAATGAAATTTTTTATCACATAAAAGACTTCGCAATACCTTATTGATATAATCACAGGTATCACGAAGCCCTTTTAAATACTTATATAATATCCAAAATCACATTCGCCAAACTACAACCATTCACTGTGCGGAACAATTAACAATTTTCCGTATCAGCCTGCTCTTTTTCAAGCTTTGACATCATGTTCCTTGCACATGGAGTTGCCGCAAGTCCGCCGCTTCCTGTCTCCTTTATGCATGAAGGCATTGCAATTCCTATGCTTCTCATCGCATCTATAACTTCATCCGGCACAATTTTACTGTTGACACCTGCTAGTGCCATATCAGCCGCTGTGAGTGCACCAACCGCACCTATAGTATTCCTCTTTACACATGGCACTTCGACAAGACCTCCGACCGGGTCACATGCAAGCCCCAAAAGATTCTTAAGCGCTATGGCAGCCGCCTGTATAATCTGGCTTCCATCTCCACCCTTAAGGCATACGGCAGCTCCCGCAGCCATTGCCGATGCCGAACCTATCTCCGCCTGACAGCCTCCGGCTGCCCCTGCAAGAAATGCTCTCTGTGCAATAACTCCGCCTATTCCTGCGGCAGTTATAAGACCTTTGGTTATCTCATCCTCCGAATAACCAAATTCCTCTTCCATCGATATTAACACAGCCGGAATGACACCGCATGAACCGGCAGTCGGTGCCGCCACAATACGCTTCATGCATGCGTTAGACTCTCCCATCTTGACAGCCTTTTCAAGAACCTTCATTATAAAATTACCGCATATGCTATTGCCTTCACTTCTTGCTCTCTCAAGCCTTCCACCGTCAGTTCCGACCATTCCGCTTGCCGAGCGAAGCTTATCATCATACATCTCATCTGCATGCTTCATGGCAAGGTACATGCCCTTCATCTGTGAAAAACCTTCATCAAAAGTAATTCCCTGCTCCTTTATATCATCCTCAAGAACAACCTGCCAGAAGCTCTTTCCTGACATCTTCTCAGCTTCAACTATCTCTGCCAATGATTTATACATCACAATTCTCCATACCTATTCTGCTTAAATAAGTGACCTTTATGATACCTTCCTGACGGCGAAGCCAGTCAATCGCTTCGTCAGGAATTTCCTGATCACACTCTACTACCATTACAGCGTAGCCGCCTCTTGCATCCCTGAAAAGCTGCATTGTCGCAATATTGATTGACCTATGTGCTAAAAGTGTCGTCACACTCATCACATGTCCCGGCTGATCCTGATTATGCACTACCAAGGTAGGATAATTTCCCGCAAAATTGGCTGTAAGTCCGTCAATCTCGCATATCTGTATCTGTCCTCCTCCAACCGATGCCGCAACAATCTCAAGCTGCTTTCCTGTTATTCCTGTAAGCTCAAGCCTTACGGAATTAGGATGTGCGTCAACAAGCTCAATATTATGAAACGAAAAATCCATATGTGCATCAGCGGCATGTCTAAAGCTCATAGGTATTCTCTCATCATCAACCTGCATTCCAAGAAGCCCTGCCACCAGTGCGCGGTCTGTTCCATGTCCTTTACCTGTAGCCGCAAAGGAACCATGCATAAATATTTTTGCCTGTGCAACAGGCTCTCCGAGAAGCCTTCTTGAAATTTTTCCTATTCTCACTGCTCCTGCCGTATGTGAGCTTGATGGTCCTACCATAACAGGCCCGACAATATCTATAAGATTCATAATATTCTCCACTTCCATACATTGTCATTAACGTAAATCATCCACTACTGCATATCTGATATAATACCACTATATGCCATGGCTATACAAGTTTTTTTAAGGAGCATTAAGCAACTTTTTGTGCGCACGCATGTTCTATTATTTTGATTAATCAATTTTCTAATGTAGACTTTTTAAAATCTATAATATATAATAATTTATTATACATTTTTTATGAGGTATATGAAGTATTATGGAATTAAAGCTATCAATCACACAGACCGCAAAGCTGCTCGGCATAACAACCGATGCAATAAGATTCTATGAGAAGGAGGGGCTTATAAAACCAAAAAGAGAGCCACATAGCAACTACAGGTATTACGAATGGGAGCACATACGGCTTTTAATATTTATTGCTTTTTACAGAAAGCTTGATGTGAGCATTCCTGAAATAAAATTATTGCTCACTTCATACACATTTGATGATATCAATAATACATTTGAGGAGCTTATTGAACATAACCGCAAGCTGATAGAACAGCTTAGCAACAAAATAGAACGTCTCGAATCACACAGACTTTCCATATCATATCTATCTGCCAATACAGATAAATTCTCTGTTGACACGATGCCACACGGATATAAAATGATAGAAGATTTCAATGCTGATACTGAATACAAAAAAATTGCTCCTCTTCTTAGCGACCCGATATTCTCATATGGAAATATTGCTTATAAGAATTATTTTGATGAAGCCGGTACATCTCTAAGATATATGTCATACATAATATGGGATAAGCTTATTGAGGCTGCACCTCTAAAAAAACCAATTTCCGAATACCCGGTACTCGAAAGCTGCGAGTGTGTCTGTACATCAACTACAGGCCATAAAAACGGCATCATTGACATCGACATAAATGCTTTTACAGACTATTGCTCACAGCACAATTACGAACATTATGGCTATTATTATGCGTTCTATTCATATTCTGTCCCTGACAAGGATAAGATTGTTGACTATTACAAATTATATTTTCCAATAAAAAAATTAAAAAATGCTTGACATTGGTGTAACACCAACCTGTATAGTATACTTGTAGTTCGAAAGTACAGTATTTATCGGCTCACAGTCATGTATTTATTGATTGTCAGCGTTTTGTTTTTTTATAGCCCACTTTCATCCTTCATACTTTTTATTTAGCAGAGCGCATCCTTAAAGGGTGCGTTTTGTATTTTTTTCCGTAACTTTAAAAAAAACAATTTTTATATTGACATTATGACAATAGCGTAGTATATTCGTAAAAAACAAAATGAATTTGGATTTTTTATCATATTTTATTAAGTTTGGTGCAATGGGGTACTGATTAATATCGGTGCCTTTTTTTACAAAAAGTTTGCTTTAGCATAATAAAGTATTCACGTAATAACCTTTTATCACGCTATTCAATCACTAATAGAACATGATAAATCATCCCAATCTCAGAAAACAGGAGTGATACAAAGTGGCAAAGTACATATTTAAGAGAATTTTATTGGCAATCGTTTCAATCATCATTGTAAGTGCAATATCGTTCTTTGCAATGAACCTTATTCCGGGTGGTCCTTTTAATAAGGAAAAAGCAGGCTCCCCCGCGATTCAGAAAGTCTTAGAGGAAAGATATAACCTCGATAAGCCTGTAGGACAGCAGTACCTTATATATATGAACAAGCTGATTCATGGTGACTGGGGCGTATCATTAAAGAACGGACGTGATATCTGGACAGATATCTGGTCAAAGTTCCAGGTATCGGCAAAGCTTGGAGGCACCGCTGCAATAGTCGCCATAATTCTTGGAATTATATTTGGAAGCATCGCAGGTCTTACAAGAAACAGATGGCCTGACAGACTTATAGTATTCTTTACAACACTTGGAACAGCTATTCCATCATTCGTGCTTGCTTCACTCTTACTCCTTATATTCTGTCTGAATCAACATGCTTGAGATCTTCACATCTGATTCAGGTAACAATGATATGCAGCTTGGAAAGTAATTGACATATTAATTACTAAAACAGGAACCAAATAAAACATCCCATTACCATAAGACGGAACGCTTATAGATAATGGGATGTTTCTTTTTTATCTTTGTCTGTATCTGATTTCTCCTGCTAAGAACTCTTCACATGGAATGGTCGGAGGATTGCTGTCGATTATCAATGGCTCTTTCCCCTGCTCTTTTAATGCAGGATTATATCGGAAAAGCTCCCAATAACCTGCCGCAACAGCTTTTTTCTCCTCAGCCTGTGAGCTTCCCATTCCCGCTTTTATACCGTGGGCTATACAGGTACAATATGCAATTACCAATGATGGACCGTCATAGCTTTCTGCCTCGGTAAATGCCTTTACTGTCTGCTCATAATCTGCTCCCATAGCTACCTGTGCGACATATACATTCTCATAAGTCATCGCAATAGCTGCAAGCTTCTTCTTCGGGGTCTTTTTTCCGCCGGAAGCAAAGCGGGCATATGCACCCTTTGGCGTTGCTTTTGATGCCTGGCCTCCTGTGTTAGAATACACTTGCGTATCAAACACAAGAATATTGACATTCTCACCACTTGCCAGTATATGATCTAATCCGCCGTACCCTATATCATATGCCCATCCGTCTCCACCGAATATCCACACGGATTTCTTTTTTGATACCACGTTCTCTTTTTCTATATTATTATAACCCAGCTTTTTATTGTCAGCTTCATTATCATTGAATCTTTTACCTGCACTGACTTCTTTTGCGTTCCTGCACCGCTCTTGTTCCTTTATATTCTCAGCAAGGTATATTCCATATCCGAACTCCGCCGCATCCTCAAAAAGTGAATTGCTCCATGCAGGTCCACGTCCATCCGGATATGCACTGTACGCTGTTGAAGGCGTTGAGTTTGCCCATATTGAAGTACACCCTGTCGCATTTGCAATATACATTCTCTCGCCAAAGAGCTGTGTTACAAGCTTCGCATACGGTGTCTCGCCACAGCCGGCACATGCACCCGAATATTCTAAAAGAGGCTTTTTAAACTGGCTTCCCTTCACTGTACCTATCTTGAATTTTTCAATGACTTCCGGTTTTTCTGAAATTGTCATCGCATAATCGAACTCTTTCTGATGCTTCTCCTTATCATATTCCAAAAGCGGCTTCATTATAAGCGCTTTATTCTCCTTCATGCCTGGGCATACACCAACGCATGAACCACAGCCTGTACAGTCTCTTGCAGAGACAACTATTGAAAAATGTTTTCCCGGCATGCCGTTCATCGGGATGCTTTCCATTCCCTCCGGCGCTTTTTTTAATTCATCATCATCTAAAACTGCAGGACGTATTACAGCGTGCGGACACACATATGAGCAGCGGTTGCACTGTATGCAGTTTTGCGGAAGCCACTGCACAAGCTCCACGGCAAAATCCCTCTTTTCATGTGCCGAGCTTCCTGACGGCATACGACCGTCAACATAAGGAATAAACGCAGACACCGGCAGTTCACCGCCCTTCATTGCATTGACCGGATATTGTATATTTTTCACATAATCCATAACACACTGCCTGTCCTTAAATGCCGTTGAAGGTCTGCTTTCTAACTTGTCGGAACAGCTCTGCCATTCCCTGGGAACCTTGACATGTACAAGCCCTTCTCCGCCAAGCTCTATTGCACGATAATTCATCTGTACTATTTTCTGACCTTTGACCTCATATGATGCTCTTGCGGCAGCCTTCATATATTCAACCGCCTTTTGGAAGCTCATAAACCCATATTTATCCGAATATTTATCACATATAATTTTAAAAAATGCAGACTGTAAAATTGTATTTATTTTTCCGTTTATTCCAATCTCTTTTCCAAGCCTCACAGCATCAATAATGTAAAAATCAAGCTCTTTTTCGGCTATAGTACGTTTCATGGCACCGGGAAGCTTTTCTTCAAGCTCATCCTCACTCCAGTCACAGTTTAATAAAAAAATTCCACCGTGGCGGATATCAGACAGCATGTCATACTTTAATACATAGCTCTCATTATGGCAGGCCGCAAAGTCAGGTCTTTGAATAAGATATTCCGAGCGGATATCATTCTTTCCAAAACGAAGATATGACACTGTAACTCCACCGGATTTTTTTGAATCATATGAAAAATATCCCTGAACCTGAAGCTTTGTGTTGTTTCCTATAATCTTGATGGAATTTTTGTTAGCTCCGATTGTACCATCACCGCCAAGCCCCCAGAATACACATTTTACCGCATCCTTGTTAATCTCTGACAGCTCATCATGTCCTGTGTAACCAATTACGCTCTTCTTGACATTCAATGAAAGCCCTGTCACATCATCCTCTATTCCTATTGTGAATCTTTTTTTGTCATGATTGGCATATACAGCCATAATCTGTTCAGGAGTAGTATCCTTAGAGCTAAGACCGTAACGTCCTCCATACACAGGGACATTTTCAAATTTACTTCCTTTTAGAGCAGCTATCACATCAAGAAGCAGCGGTTCTCCGACACTTCCTGCTTCCTTCGTTCTGTCAAGCACCGAAATCTGCTCCACTGTCTCCGGTATACATCCTATAAAATGTTCCACACTGAACGGACGATAAAGGTGAACCTTTATCACACCAACCTCCTCTTCTGCTTTTGTAATTCCAACATGGGAATTTATAAAATCAACAACCTCCTCTATAGTCTGCGTAACCGACCCCATCGCCACAATAACATGTGTCGCACTCCCGCTTCCATAATAATCGAATGGGCCGTAATTTGTCCCCAGCCTTTTATTTACTTCATTGAAATATCCACACACTATACTTACAAGCTGTTGATAATATACATTAGCCGCCTCCCTCACCTGAAAAAAGATGTCCGGATTCTGCGCTGAGCCTGCCATAAACGCATGCTCCGGGTCAAGCCCTCTGTCTCTGAACGCTTTGAGTGCATCCTTATCGAGCATTTCCAGCAGCTCTTCATAATTCCACATTTTAATCTTTTTTATTTCGTGTGATGTCCTGAAGCCGTCAAAAAAATGTATGAACGGTATCCGTCCCTTTATCGCCGACAAATGTGCCACCGCTGCCAAATCCATGACCTCCTGCACGCTCCCGCTTGCAAGCATTGCGGCACCTGTCTGTCTACACGCATACACATCGGAATGGTCGCCGAATATCGAAAGAGCATGAACAGCAACCGTCCTCGCCGCCACATGAAACACTCCCGGAAGAAGTTCTCCTGCTACCTTATAAATGTTCGGAAGCATTAAAAGAAGCCCCTGCGAGGCTGTAAAAGTCGTCGCAAGGACTCCCGCACTTAATGCTCCATGAAGCGCTGCCGCTGCACCTGCCTCCGACTGTAATTCTACTACACGAACCTTTTCGCCAAAAAGATTTTCTCTTCCGCCAACCGCCCACTCGTCAATGATTTCCGCCATAGGCGATGACGGTGTTATCGGATATATAGGTGCCACCTGTGTGAACGCATATGCCACATGTGCCGCAGCGGCATTGCCGTCCATCGTCTTTTCAATTCTGTCCATAGAAGTCCTCCAAATATCTTTATGACTTCTATTTTATCCCTCTTTTTTGCTGCTATTCATACCACACACTTTTCAATCCGTGGTATTCCCTGACATCGTCCTTTCTGATATGTACTCTCTCATTATCCTGTTGACCTCCTGCATCTTGCGCTGAGTGTCGGGATTGTCCGACTTAAACGCAAGCATCTTATCAAGATATCCCTGCTTTACAGCCTGTCTTACACTCTCATCGTACACAAGCTCAAAAGCGAGCGAGATATGCCCCGGCACGTTGTCAACCGCTGTCTTTTTTAAAGCTCTGAGTATAGTATGTCTCTTGGCAAACTCTTCAAGAACTGTATCAGTTATCTCGCCATTTCTAATCTCCTGCGTTGTCGCATTATAGATTTCCTCAAGCGGAAAATCACAGTTAACCTTCAATATATCCACCTTATCAGCATCTCGCAGAATATTACAGTACATTGTTGTGCGCTCGTCAAAATCCTGTGGTATGCGGTAATCACTATGATGATAAATAGCTCTCTTTATAAGTTCATCTTCACAATCATCATCAATATAATCCCTGATTCTTCCATCATCAAACAATATCTCACAGCCAAGATGTGCATGGTTAACTGACTTGTCATCATAAAATGTATTATATCTTCTCAGCTGCTCGAATCTTCCAACGTCATGAAGCATTCCCGTAAGCCATGCTATATCAAGGTCTGAACCTGTAAGTCCTATGGACTTTCCAATCGCCTGACAAAGCCCTGCAACACGGTATGTATGCTCTATCTTAAGCCTTACTTTTGTGTTCCCGCTGTCATAATTGCTGACATATGCCGCAAAGGTGTCAATAACTCTCTGTCTGTCTATTGTGATATGTGAAACTGTCATTTTGTGTGCTCCTCTATTATACTTTCTCCTGCTTGTATTAGCTTTGTAATTTGTAATACCTTTTTATTATAGCACCTGTCACACACCGTTTCAACGTAAACTCTCATACATCTGCCTTGTTCCATCGGCAGTCTCGTCATTGAACACATACACCCTGTCAGCGGTCTTAACTACAACCGCCATATGTGTTTTCAGGCAGATATATGTATCACATTTTCCATAGCCCGACACATCAAAGCTCCCTATATTATATACTGTTCCGTCATAGCCTACATTCTTTGACATGTCCGGCAGTGCGTCTAGAAGCTCAACAGCCGTTATTTCATCAAGATAGAACCCGCTTCTCTCGCCTGCCGCCTCAACATAAGCAATTTTTCTTCCACTGTCATCACTTGTAATATCAAGTGATACGTCAGCTAAATCATATTTTGCCAAAAAGAATGCAAGCCCGATAACAAACAACATGGTGATTCCGACTACAATCAAATCCACTCTGCTCCCGGCATTCAACGAGAAACCTATTCCGACTCTTTTTTCTTGCATTCTCGGCGCATTGGGATTTTTCTTACCTGTCAGATAATATATATCGTCGTCATCATAATACTGCACTTTGCCAGCCTGATTTTTCACCTTCTGCACATTGGCATAGGCGGCAACAAGTGCCGCAAGGCTTCCGAGCGAGCAAAGCATTATCATGGCATAACCTAGAAATACAAACACCTTTCCGCCATATAGCTGCGTTCCCGATGTATACCTTAAAGAAAGAACAAGTGCAATAAACGCCGCCATAAAGCTGTGAAGCATCATGCATCTGCTCCACTCGTACTTTACACTTCTGTTAATCGCAATATTAACCTCGCTGTCATCGCAGTAAACCTTGGTGCGTGACCTTGCAATCACAAAATACACCGCAAAGAACATCACGGCACAGGCTGCAAAGCTGCACGATACGACAGAGAAATGCACCGCACAATACCTGAACACGCATACTATAACCATCGCCATCGGCAATGCTCCCCAGTAAGGGCTTACAGGCATCCTTTTCCTGCTGCTTGTCAGCGCAGTGTCTATTCTGCAAAGCCTGCCGCAATTTTCGCTTCCCTTATACCAATCCTGTGTTATCTTCCAGTTGTACAGCTTCCAGCCACACCTTTTAAGGCTGTTCTGATACGCATACATCAGCACAAAAAACCACGTTAAAATATATACCATCTGTATTGACACATAATCATAAAAAATCAAAATCATAAAACAGGTTACAAGTCCGATAATGCTTATCCTTTTCCAACTTTTCATATACTCTGCCTTTATATTTTTTACAGGCTCTTCCTCCCTGCGCTCCTTTGGAATTGTTATTCCCATATAGTATGCTCCGTTTTCAAGAATACTCCCGCTTCCCATAGTATAGACTAAGGATGCAAGCATGAAGAGCATTGTAATAATCTCAATCACCATAATAATCATAAATTTCTCCTCCCCTATTCAAGAACAAGCTGCTGCCTGTTATAGATTTCCTCACATTTTTTAATAAATTCTTCCTTTTTCATGCCCTTTAACATTGTCTCCGTTATGAGAAGCTCAAGCTCCTCCTCGACCTTCTCGCGGTACTGCACTCCATTGTCCACTCTAGGGCATATCTTGGCACCATGCCGCCTGTCAATCTCAATAAATCCCTCCGCCTTTAAAACACCATACGTCTTATTCACTGTCATCACATTGATACCTGTATCCTGTGCCATCTGCCTGACTGTCGGAAGGCTCTCTCCCGACTTTAACTCTCCTCTTCCTATTCCAAGCACAATCTGATTGCGAAGCTGTACATAAATCGGGATGTCCGACGCTGTGTTGAGTTCAATTATCATGTTAATCCTCCTCTGCGAAAAAATATTCAAATAAAACCGGTGGGTCAAAACATGCACTTCAGGCTGTGAGTGTATAAGATGTTGTATTTATGTGCATGTTTTGACGGCTCACTTTTGTATTATATATATTAATACAAATAATACTTTATGTCAATATAGCAATCCTTATATTTTTATATGATATTGATGCCAGATAAGCTTTTCATTAAATTGCATATACTGTCCAAAAAACGCAAAAAGCGGCGGGACTTACTTACTACGTCCCGCCGCCAATATTTCCAGATATTTTATTATTTTTTGTTAAGCTTAAGCGCTCTGATTCCATTAATCACATCTTAGCAAACGACAATGTAATCTTAATTTCCCGCACTATTGTCCCGGCTTATATTCGAATGTGAGGCTGATGCTTGTTATATTTCCAAGCTCTTCATTGTCAACGATACACGGTGCTACTGTCGATAAGTCTCCGTCCGCTGTTCTTGCCTCAGCCGGAATTGACTTGACACATGCATTGTAGATGTTAAGTCTTGTGCATTTCTTGTCATCGGTTGTAGTGTAAGGCTCTGCAACAAGCGGATAGGATTCTCCGTTAATCTGAAGGTCAACCACCTCTATTATGTATCCCGGATATAAAAGCTCACCGTTGGAAATTCCGAGCGCACAGAATACTGTACTGTCAGCATAGCCTGCCGCCGTCTTTGTAAAATCAAGCGATACCGTGTATGTTCCTTCACCTGTAATCTTTACATCCTCAGCCACAATACCGTCTGTCTTTTCAGATGGATTGTACTCATCTCCGACACTGTATGTCACACTCCAGTCATTACCTTCAACGCTGTCACATGGACGGAAGGAACCAACTACAATTATAGTGAAGTAACCGGTCTTTTCACCACAATAGGCGGTCAGATAACCGTCCCGGCTGCAACCTACACCCGCGACACTGCTACAGGTGCCCTTATAATCAATCCGGGGGTCAGCACACTCACTGTCACCGGAACAATATAATGCAGTAATCAAAAATGACACAGCCTGTAACAAGGTTGTGTCATTTTTTTCGTTTTTACTTGTGCTTTTCTTTCCTGCTTTCTTTCTTGGCTTGCGTTTTTTCCGGTTCTTTTTTCTTAACTTTGTCAGAGTCTAACCACTGCTCTAACTTCTCAATCAAAAGTGAGAGATATCTAAAGAGCGACTCTGTTGCAAATGCAAATACCACAGCAAGCATAATACATTCGGTTGACATGTGGCTCATATAGAAGAGGCTCTTTAACACAGTACTTGAGAATATAAGTCCGATTACACAAAAAACAAACACTGTAAATGTAAGCTTGTTGAACGGTCTGCTTATCTTTATCATAATCATAAAGCCTACTATAGCAAGAAGCAGTGTTGCGGCCGTAGCTACTCCGTCAGGATCAAGACTGAATATATTTCCGAACACTACAAGCGCTCCAACGCATATTACATCCGTAAGTCCACCCGGAAGCGCCTTTAACAGCACGTTTTTCATAAAGTGTCCTTCAATTCTCTTTTTATTAGGCTGCAAAGCAAGGAAAAATGAAGGTATACCTATTGTAAACATCGCAATAAGTGATATCTGTGCCGGTTCAAGCGGATATGTAACCGCTGCGATTATTGAGCACAGCGCCATTATAAACGAGAATATGTTCTTTACAAGAAAAAGACTGGCTGAACGTTCAATATTATTGACAACACGCCTTCCTTCAAGAACAACCGAAGGCATCTTGGAAAAATCCGATTCAAGCAGCACTACCTGTGCCGCCTGTGCCGCCGCTTCACTTCCGGATGCCATTGCGATACTGCAATCAGCATCCTTAAGTGCCAGCACATCATTTACACCGTCACCTGTCATTGCAACTGTATTTCCCTGTTCCTTTAGTGCACCCACAAGCTGTCTCTTCTGTTCAGGAGATACACGCCCAAATACAACATATTTTTGTGCAGCTTCGTATATATCCTTCCTTGTATGTAATGTTGAAGCATCCACAAAACGCTCTGCTCCATCAATTCCGGCTCTGATGGCAACCTCAGATACCGTCACCGGATTATCGCCCGATATTACTTTGACCTGTACATCCTGCTTGGCAAAATATCTGAAAGTTTCCTTTGCATTCTCTCTTATAGGATTAGAGAGGATTACAAAGGCAAGCGGTTCTGCCTTCTGTGTGAGCGGTTTTCCTTCGATATCGCCAAAATATCTGGCATATACCAACACTCTTGCACCGGTTCTTGAGAACCTTTCTATAGTGTCCTTGTACTGTTCATAGCTCTCCCTTAGCACCATCTCCGGAGCTCCAAGCACATACGCTCCATCAGAATATGTCACTGAGCTGTACTTTAATGCTGATGTAAATCCTGTATGCGATACAGCCTTTTTTCCTGTAGGTTCCTTAAAGTATTCCTTAAGCGCATTCATTGTGATATTGTCATTGCCCATGACGGACACAAAATCAGAAAGCATCTTAGCAGATGTCCCATATCTTTCTCCCGGAAGCTCATACACTTCCTGCACAGACATCCTGTTCTCTGTAATAGTTCCCGTCTTATCGACACATAGTACATTTACGCGTGCAAGAGTCTCTATACTTTTCATGTCATGCAGCAGAACCTTCTGCGTTGCAAGACGTATCGTGCTCACCGCAAGTGCAACGCTTGTAAGCA
>OGOD01001584.1_pt1 | contig 13528 bp, 7 predicted proteins | sample 1573631 | NCBI WGS metagenome assembly OGOD01 (sample SAMEA2581895, study PRJEB24529) | metagenome | biome: Human gut stool | place: China | collected 2011
GGGGGGGCGCCGGAAGCGGACAACGTCCGGGGCAGGCGATTCGGGGCTATTTCCGTGCGATACGCCGCAGGAAGCACTCGATCGTATTCTCCATCAGGCAACAGATCGTCATCGGCCCCACGCCGCCGGGAACAGGGGTGATGACCGACGCCTTGGGCTCGATGGCGGCGAAATCGACGTCGCCGCACAGCTTGCCGGTTTCGGGATCGCGGTTGACCCCCACGTCGATCACCACGGCACCGTCACGCACCATATCCGCCGGTACGAACTTCGGGCGGCCGATCGCCACGACCAGGATGTCGGCGCGGCGCGTTACCTCGCCCAGGTTACGCGTACGGCTGTGCGCCATGGTCACGGTGGCATTGGCATCCAACAGCAATTTCGAGACGGGAAGCCCGACGATATTGCTGCGGCCGATCACCACGGCCTCCTTGCCGGCGATCTCCACGCCCGCAGCCCGCAGCATCTTGAGGATACCTTTTGGCGTACAGGGCAGCGTACAGGGCAGTTTCTGCCAAAAAGCCGCCACATTGAGGGGATGGAAGCCGTCGACATCCTTCCCCTTGTCGATCGCGGCGATCACCTTGTCCTCGTCGATATGCTTGGGCAGGGGCAGCTGCACCAGGATTCCGTCGACGCCTTCGTCGGCATTCAGGTCGGCGATGATGCCGAGCAACTCGGCCTCGCAGACCGACTCCGGCTTGCGGATCGTCGTATTGCGGATGCCGACTTCGGCCGAGGCCTTGGCCTTGCCCGTCACATAGGAGACGCTGCCCGGGTCTTCGCCCACGAGGATTACGACCAGATGCGGCACGCGTCCGTATTTCGCGCCGAAAGTAGCCACTTCGGCGGCCATTTCGGCCTTGAGTTTTGCTGAGAGTTCTTTTCCGCTGATAACCATACCTTATATATAACTAATTTTCAAATGCCCAATGTCCGATGTCGGTGCGGTGGAAGAGGTTGTCGCATCCGATGCGTGCGACATCCCGCAGCGCATTGGCGCGTGCCTCGGCCAGCGTGGCCCCTTTGCCCACGACGAACAACACGCGGCCGCCCGAGGTGAGGATGCGGCTGCCGTCGGTCTTCGTCCCCATGTGGTAAAGGGCGCCTTCCACCCGGTCGAGCCCCTTGATCTCGCAGCCCTTTTCATAGTCTCCGGGATAGCCTTTCGATGCGAGCACGATGCCGAGCGTGGCGAAATCGTGCCATACGAGCTGCGTATCGCCGCCGTCGGCCACAGCGCAGAAGATATCCACGATGTCGCTTTTCAGGCGCGGCAGCACGACCTCGGTTTCGGGGTCGCCGAAACGGGCGTTGAATTCGATAACCTTGATCCCCTGCGGGGTCTTCATCAGGCCGCCGTAAAGCACGCCTTCGAACGGGCAGCCCTCGGCGACCATCGCGTCGGCGGTCGGTTGCAACACCTTCTCGAGCGCATAGCGTTCGTCCTCGGCCGTAATGAACGGCAGGGGCGAATATGCGCCCATACCGCCCGTATTGGGCCCCTTGTCGCCGTCAAATGCCCGCTTGTGATCCTGCGCCAGCACCATCGGCCATACCTTATGCCCGGAGACGAAGCACATGAACGAAAATTCAGGCCCCGTGAGGAAATCCTCGACGACGACCTTGCCCGCGCCGAATTTGTCGTCGAGCAACATGTCCTTCAGGGCGGCGTCGGCCTCCTCCATGGCGGCCTGCGTGACGGGCAGCGCCGAGGCTTCGGGCGTGGAGACCATCACCATGACGTAGCCCTGGTCTTCCTCGGGGAGGAACCCCGCGGGCAGCTTGCGCCATACGACGAAGATGACCGCGAGTACCACGGCGATGAATACGCCCGTGCGCGTCACGTGGCGGATAAGCGTCGGCGTAAAGGCCGTATAGCGATCCATGTTGCGGGAGAAGGAGCGGTTGAAGGCGGCGAAAAAGCCTTTCTGCGGTGGTTCACGGCGGCGCAGCAGCAGGGCGCAAAGCGCCGGGGAGAGCGTCAGGGCGTTGAATGCCGAGATCACCACCGAGACGGCGATCGTGATGGAGAACTGCTGGAACAGCCGCCCCGTGATGCCGCCCGTGAACGACACGGGGACGAATACGGCCAGCAGCACGACCGTCGTGGCGACGATGGGCGAGGCGACGTTCTTCATGGCTTCGAGCGCCGCGGCGCGGGGCCGCATGCCGGCGGCGATATTGACCTGCGCGGCCTCGACGACTACGATGGCGTCGTCGACCACCAGCCCGACCGAGAGCACCACGGCCAGCATCGACAGCACGTTGATCGAGAACCCGGCGACGTACATCAGGAAGAACGTGCCGATGAGCGAGACCGGGATCACGATGCACGGGATGAGCGTCACGCGCCAGTTGCGCAGGAAGAGGAAGATGATGATGATGACAAGGACGAAGGCCTCGTAGACGGTCTGTCTCACCTCGTCGATCGAGGCGCGGATGAAGCGCGTGTTGTCGAACCCGTAGGAGGTCACCACGTCGTCCGGCAGGTCTTTCTTCATCGTCTCCATGCGCTGGTAAACCGCATCGGCGATGTCGATGTGGTTGGCTCCCGGCTGGGGGATCACCACGACGCCCACCATCGGGATACCGTTCATCTTCATGTAACTGCGCGTATCCTGGGGCCCCAGTTCGGCGCGTCCCACGTCGCTCAGGCGGATGATGCGGTTGGAGGCTTCGCGTACGACCAGGTCGTTGAACTCCTGCGTGGTGTGCATCAGCCCCATCGTGCGGATCGTCAGCTCGGTGGTGTTGCCTTCGATGCTGCCCGAGGGAAGCTCTACGTTTTCGCGGTCGAGGGCGTTCTTGATGTCCACGGGCGTAATGCCGTATCCGGCCATCTTGGCCGGGTCGAGCCACAGGCGCATCGAGTAGCGTTTCTCACCCCATATCTGCACGCCGCTGACGTTGTTGATCGTCTGCAGCTGCTCCTTGACCGTCAGGTCGGCGATCTCGCTCAGCTCCAGCAGCGAACGTTTGTCGCTCTGGATGGTTACCATCAGGATCGGCGTGGCGTCGGCGTCGGCTTTGGTGACCGTCGGAGGGTCGCAGTCGCGGGGCAGGTAGCGCTGGGCGCGCGACACTTTGTCGCGCACGTCGTTGGCCGCGGTTTCCAGGTCTACCGAGAGTTCGAATTCGACCGTGATGCGGCTCTGTCCCTGGCTGCTGACGCTCGACATCGAGCGGATGCCCGGGATGCCGTTTATGTTCTGTTCGAGCGGCTCGGTGATCTGGTTCTCGATCACATCGGCATTGGCTCCCGGATAGGAGCACGTCACCGAGATGATGGGGTTGTCGACACTCGGGTATTCGCGTACGCCGAGGTAGCTGTACCCGATGAAACCGAATAGCAGGATGATGATCGTCAGCACCGATGCCATTACCGGCCGCCGGATGCTCAGTTCGGAAATATTCATGCGGCGGCGGTTTTATTCGACGGTGTCGAGTTTTACGGGGAGCCCTTCACGCAGCTGGAGCGTGCCGGAGACGATCAGCGTGTCGCCCGGGGCCAACCCCTCGACGACCTGTATCCGCGATTCCGTCCTCAGCCCGGTTTTTATGGCTACGGCGTGGGCTTTGCCGCCCTTGTAGAGGAATACCTTGTTCACGCCCATCTCGGGGACGACGGCCTGCGTCGGGATGGCGATGGCGTCGGGAATGTCATGCATCCGGATCTTTACGCTTACGAAGCGTCCGGGCAGCAGCCTGCCCCGCGTATTGGGGTAGTGCGCACGCACCGAGAAATAGTGAGTATTCGGGTCGATCTTCGACTCGGTGGCATATACCTCGGCGTGGAACGTCTCGTTGTACCCCTCGACCGTGAACGTGAGGCGCGTCCCGGGTTTTATCTGGCTGGCGTAGCGCTCCGGGACGGAAAGGTCGATCTTCAGCGGTTTGATTTTGGTCAGCTTGGCCACCACGACGCTCGGCGAGGCATAGGCGCCTTCGCTGACGTTGCGCAGGCCGATCACGCCGTCGAACGGGGCGTGCAGCTCCGTGAGCGCGATGTTCGAACGCACGATGTCGATGTCGGCGTTGAGCATCGCCAGTTCGGTGCGGGCCTGTTCGTAGGCTTCCTGGCTGACGGCGTCCTTTTCGAGCAGGGCGCTCTGGCGGTAAACACGGTCTTCGGCCAGTTTGAGCTGCGCTTCGTAGCGCGACAGCTGTGCCAGCAGCGGTTTGTCGTTGACTTTGGCCAGCAATTCGCCCTTGCGGACGGTCGAGCCTTCCTGGAAGTTGATCGAGACGATCTTGCCCGAGGTCTCGAACGAGAGGTCTACCTCCTCGTCGGGGAGCAGGCTGCCCACCGAGGTGATTCCGTCCGTGAGGGTTTGCGGCCGCACGACGAGCCCGTTGACGTTCAGTACGCTGCTTTTCCGGGGTATGCTGATTTCCGACGGGTCGGCGTCGGCGGCTGACGAACTGCCGCGGTAGTGGTTGTAAACGACCAGCCCTGTACAGAATACTACGAGGATGACGGACGTGATGATCCATTTCTTTTTTTTCATACCGGAGAGGTTGTCTTTAATGAGGGATATGCAAAGATACGAAAAAACCCGCTAAGCCTCCGCTGCCGGAAGGTATAATTGCACCCGTTCGTGGTAAAAACGGGGCCGGTTGCGGGTTCGTGTATGCCCGTTTCCGGCGAAACGGCAAAAAACGCCGGCGAAACGACCGGCACCCGCCGCATTCCCCTACCGTCGGGAGCAATACCTACATGTTATTATTCTGTCCCGAAAATTACCTAAAACAGGGAATTGCCCGGGCTCGGCGGGCACCTTAACTTTGCCACCGCAAACAAAATAAACGGAGAGCCTATGCGTCTTGGAATTTTACTGTTTACCCCTATTTTATTACTGGCGGGGGTTACCCTGCATGCGCAGGAAGCCGTGAACGCCCCCGAACCTGCGGCCGCGGCCGATTCGGCTGCCAATGCCGAGCTGAAGGCACAGCTGAAAGCCGAACTCCTGTCGGAGATCCGGGCCGAGCTCTCTTCCGAAGTGAAGACCGCCGTCAGCAAAGAGGCCGACAAACCCTCACGGCTGACCGTAGGCGGGTACGGCGAGGCCGTCATGACGCGCAATTTCTTCAGCGACAACTACCTGCGTTATATCAGCCCTGACAAGTACAAGAATGACAAAAGCCACGGCCGCTTCGACCTCCCGCACGTGGTCATCTACCTGGGCTACGATTTCGGGCGCGGCTGGTCGATGGGCACCGAGATCGAATTCGAGCACGGCGGCACGGAGAGCGCCTTCGAAACCGAATTCGAGGAGGGCGGCGAGTATGAGTCGGAGATCGAACGCGGCGGAGAGGTCGCCCTCGAACAGTTCTGGCTCCAGAAAAGCTTCAGCCCGGCCTTCAACCTGCGCCTGGGGCATATGATCGTGCCCGTCGGCGGAACCAACCAGCACCACATGCCCACCGAGTTCTTCGGGGTCTACCGTCCCGAGGGCGAGAATACGATCCTGCCCTGCACATGGCACGAAACGGGCATCAGCCTCTGGGGACGTGCCGGTGACTGGCGTTACGAGGTGATGTTCCTGCCGGGACTGGATTCCGACCGGTTCGGCGACAACGGTTGGGTCAGCGGCGGTGCCGGAAGCCCCTACGAATTCAAGATCGCCAATGCCTATGCCGGGGCGTTCCGCATCGACAACTACTCCGTCCCGGGCTTGCGCCTGAGCCTGAGCGGTTATGCTGGCAACAGTTTCAGCAATACCCTGAGTGCCAACCGTACCGGTGCGGACAGATACAAGGACGTGAAGGGTACGGTGATGATCGGCGCCTTCGATTTCCTCTACGATGCCCATAACTGGATCGTTCGCGGTAACTTCGACTACGGGCACCTGACCAATTCGGACAAGATTTCCCAGTTCAACCGCGATATGCCCAACGCATCGCCCTCGCCCAAGCAATATGTGGGTTCGGACGCCATCGCCACGGGGGTGGAAGCCGGTTACGACATCTTCTCGCAGATACGCAAGCTCAAGGAGAGGGGACACCGCTTCTACGTCTTCGGCCGTTATGAGTTCTACGATTCGATGTTCGATACCGCCAAGTCGGTGATCCGCCAGGACTGGTGCGGCCGCCAGCGGGTAGCCGTCGGGTTCAATTATTATCCGATCAAGAACATTGTCATCAAGGCCGAGTACGGCATCGGCCTGCTCCGGTCGTACGACTATACCGACTCCGCCACCGGGGAGACCCGCACGGGGCGTTTCAACAACGAGCCCTCCCTTTCGCTGGGGATCGCCTATTCCGGCTTTTTCAGACGTTAACCAAATCATAATGAGAATATGAAAAATCTGTTCAAAAATTCCGTTTATGCAGCCGCGGCACTCGTCCTGGCGCTCGGGGCCGCATCGTGCAGCGACAGCGACGGCGATTACACGTTTGCCGACGAGCGTGAAGAGGCGCTCAAGGATGCTGCCGTAGATTTCGTCGACAATAACGTGATTCCGACCTATAAGGCCCTGGCCGACGGGAGCATCGCCTTGCAGGAGGATTGCGAGGCCATGCTGGAGGCTTTCGACGCGGGAACCCTTACGACCCCGCTGGTGCAGGCCGCCTGCAACGACTGGATCACCACGCGCAAGCACTGGGAGCTCAGCGAGGCCTACCTTTACGGCGCTGCGGCCGATTACGACATCGACCCGCATATCGACTCCTGGCCGCTGGACGGCACGGCGCTTCAGAACCTGCTGAACAACAACAGTATGATGGCCGAGATCGAGAGGAATCCCGATTATGTCAGCGCCAATCTGGGTTACGGCCTGCTCGGGTTCCATGCGTTGGAATACATGCTCTTCGAGAATGCGGGCCCCCGCGCCCTCGGCAAATACACCCGTCCCCAGTTGGTATACCTGGTCGGTGTGGCCAACGATCTGTGCAACATGTGCGTACGCCTCGAAGCTTCGTGGGCGGGGCTGGACAATGTCACCGAAGAGAAGCAGACGATCCTGGGCGATGCCGAACTGGAGCCGACCTTCGACTACGGCGCTTCGATGCGCAATTCGGGGAAGGGCGGCAGCAAGTACCGCAACTATAAGGATGCCGCCGAGGAGATCATCCAGGGCTGCATCGACATCGCTACGGAGGTCGGCTCGCAGAAGATCGGCCGTCCGGCCAACGGAACCAGCTCCGAGGATATCAATTACATCGAGTCGCCTTACAGCCAGAATTCGAAGACCGATTTCATCGACAACATCATCAGCATCCGGAACACCTACCAGGGCATGACCTCCGGCGACGCTTCGGTGAGCGACTGGATCGAGGTGGTCGACCCCGTCCTCGATACGGAGGTTCGCAATGCGATTTCCACGGCGATCGAAAAGATCCAGGCCTGCCCGGCCCCGTTCGTCGACAACCGTACGGCACAGGCATGGAAGGATGCCGCCACCTATTGCAATAACGACCTTGTGAACGCGCTTACGAAGGCGCTGACGGCACTGTCGGTCGAAAAATAACCATTTTCAGCAATGAAAAAGCACTTGATTTACAGCCTGTGCATGTCGGCAGCCCTGATGGCTGCCGCGTGCGCTGATGACAAGGGGACGGATCCCGCCCCCGATCCGAATCCCGACCCCGTTCCCGAGGAATATTACGCCGGCGGCAAGCTCGGCACGGCTTTCAACACCACGTCGGTGGCCTACGAGCAGCCTACGCCGGTCGTCGATGACGACGCCGCGATGACGCAGCGTTTCCTGAACGGCGAGGCGCTGTTCGAAAAACCCTTCACGGCCAACTCGTCGGGTGTGCGCTACGGCCTCGGGCCGCTCTATATCCGCACCTCGTGCCTGCACTGCCACCCGGGCTACGGCCACGGCAAGCGTATCGAAGGCGCGTTCAACACCAACCAGATCGGCAACGGCTACCTGCTGGTCATCACCGACGAGGACGACAATTACCTGACATCGCTCACCGGTATGCCGCAAACGCGGGCCGTGGCGCCGTTCAAAGCCCCGATCGACGAATCGAAGATCATGATCGGCTGGCAGGAGTATACCGACGAGTGGGGCAATAAGTTTCCCGACGGCGAGTCTTACAGCCTGATCTATCCTGAAGTGACGATCCCCGAGAACGCCTATTACGTACCGCTGATCGGCGCCAAGGGCGAGGTGCCCTATGCCAAGGTGCGCGTGCGCCTCGAATCGACCATCGGCATCTACGGTACGGGTTTGCTGGATGCCATTTCGGACAGCGACCTGAAAGCCGAGTACGTTCGCCAGGAGCAGAACGGCGTGCCGCTCAATCCCGCGATCTTCAAGAACGGCGAGTGGGTCAAGACCTACGGGACGACCACCCATCCGCTGCGCTATACCTATGCCCTGAGCCGCGGCCCGTTGCAGGATGCGGCGGGTGCCAATGCCATCTGGAACATCACCAACGTGACCCGCTCCGACCGCCGCTACCACTACATGACCGCTGCTTATGCCGAAGTAGCGTCGAAAGACGCCGATGTGCAGCGGGATTTCTACACGTTTTTCCCGGCGTGGAACAAGACGGGCGACGTCGCGCAGGATATTTACGACTATCTGATGAACAAGGAACTGCCTGTCGAGATGAGCGATGAGGACTATGTCGACTTCATGGTCTGGCACCGCGGTCTGGCCGTACCGGCGGCGCGTAACCTCGACGATGCGGACGTCAAACGCGGCAAGGCGCTCTTCACCGAGATCGGCTGTGCCACCTGCCACCGTCCGACCTGGACGACGGGCGACGATGTCTTTACCGACCCCAACGGTTTCTTTGCCGACGGCGACAGCCGCCTGCCGCGTTATCCTAACCAGAAGATCTGGCCCTACTCCGACATGGTGCAGCACCGGCTCTTCATGGTGAACGACATCCGCACGGGCTGGTGCCGTACGACGCCGCTCTGGGGCCGTGGCCTGAGCGAGAAGTGCACGGGCGCCAGCGACCGCCTGCACGATTGCCGTGCGCGGACGGTCATCGAGGCTATCATGTGGCATGGCGCGGCGCAGAGCGACGCCCGCTGGTCGGTCGAGAAGTTCCGCACGCTGAGCAAGGACGACCGCGACGCGGTGGTCGAATTCATCGAATCCATCTAACCCTTCCCGGATATGTGCAAAGCGCCGGTGCCCCGTGCATCGGCCTTTGCCGTGTCCGGACGATGCATTCACACACGAACGAACGGATGAAACTGTTGAAACGCCTTGCCTTCTGGCTGCTCGGAGCCGTGATGGCGGTGCTCGTTACGGCCACGGTACTTGAAAAGATATACGGTACGGATTTCGCCGCTGCGCATATCTACGGCGCGGGCTGGTTCGCCGCGCTTTGGGGTGCCCTCACCCTCGCGGCGCTGGCCTGCCTGTTCCGCCGGAAATTGTGGCGGAGGCCCGCCGTCCTGTTGCTGCACCTCTCTTTCGCGGTCATCCTCGCGGGGGCTTCCGTGACATGGCTCTTCGGCCGGCAGGGGACGTTGCACCTGCGCACGGGCGATCCCGGGGCGACCGCATTCGCCGGCCGTGACGGTTCGGAGCAAATACTGCCCTTCCGGGCCCGGCTGGACGATTTCCGCATCGAGTATTATGCCGGCACCCGTGCGCCGATGGATTTCGTCAGCCTTCTCACCCTGACGGCCGACGACGGGTCGCTGCACGGTGAAGTCGGCATGAACCGCATCCTGGTTTTCCGGAATTACCGGTTCTACCAGTCCGCCTATGACGAGGACGGACGGGGTACGACCCTCTCCGTTTCGTATGATCCGTGGGGCATCGGCATCACCTATGCCGGGTACGGGCTGCTGCTCGTTTCCATGCTGGCGTTCCTGTGCGACAGGCGCGGGGGTTTCAGGCGGTTGTTGCGCAGCCCTGCGCTCCGCAAGGCGGCGCTGTGCCTTGTCCTCTGTACGGCGGCCGTACAGGGTGCCCGGGCGGCTGACACCTTGCCGCAGACGCTTCCGCGCGAGGTCGCCGCGGAATTGGGCGACCTGTATGTCTACTACAACGACCGTATCTGTCCGTTGCAGACCCTGGCTAAGGATTTTACGGTGAAACTCTGCGGGAAGAGCCGCTACCGGGGACTTATGCCCGAGCAGGTGCTTTCCGGCTGGCTGTTCTATTACGACGACTGGAAACGCGAACCGATGATCCACATCAGGAGTGCCGGGGCACGCCGCCTGCTGGAGGTCGGCGGGCGTTATGCGCGGCTGTCGGATTTCCGCAACCGGGTCAACGAATACCGGCTCGAAGGGGCTGCCGGGCGTCCGGCGGGCGAGGCCGATGAGAAATTCAACATCATCGGGATGGTCTGCACGGGCAGTATGCTGCGGATTTTTCCCTATCCCGACCCTTCGGACAGCCTGCTGCGCTGGGCGTCGCAGGTCGACGACCTGCCGCGGGAGCTGCCTCACGGGCAGGCGCTCTTTATCGGCCGGGCCATGAACTACGTCAGCGAACTGGTCGTAAAACGGGATTGGGCGGGGGTCGCAGGGGTGTTGCGCAAGATCCGCAACTACCAGCAGAAGGAGGGCGGGGCGTATATGCCTTCCGGGCTGCGTTTCCGTGCCGAAAAACTCTATAACCGGCTCGATTGGTCGCTGCCGCTCGCCGCGGCATTCATCCTGATCGGGATCGGAGGATTCCTCGAAGCCTGCCGCCGGATGGTGCGCGGGCGGGCTTTCGGGGCGAAAACCCGGGGCTGGCTCCTTGCGGGCGTTGCCGCCGGAGGACTGTATCTTACGCTGATGCTGGCGCTGCGGGGCTATGTCAGCGGCCACTGGCCTGTTTCGAACGGCTATGAAACGATGCGCTTCATGGCATGGTGTACGCTGCTGCTCACGCTGCTCTTCGCCCGCCGCTTCCTGTTCCTGCTGCCTTTCGGTTACCTGATCGCCGGGCTGTCGCTGATGGTTTCGATGATGGGGGAGTCGAACCCTCAGATCACGCAGCTGATGCCGGTTCTCGACTCGCCGCTGCTCTGCATCCATGTGATGCTGGTCATGGTGGCCTATGCGTTGCTGGCGTTCGTCATGTTCGGCGGCGTGGCAGGGGTCGTCCTGCACCGCCGCGCCCGCGGGGTGGCCGCGCAGTTGCAGGCTGATGCTCTATCCGGCCGTCTTCTGCCTCGCCGCCGGTATCTTCGTCGGTGCCGTCTGGGCCAATGTGTCGTGGGGACGCTACTGGGGCTGGGATCCCAAGGAGGTGTGGGCGCTCGTCACGTTGCTGGTTTATGCGCTGCCCCTGCATGCCGGATCCCTGCCGTGGTTCCGCCGGCCGTTGTTCTTTCATTGGTTCTGCATCGCGGCGTTCCTCTCGGTGCTGGTCACCTATTTCGGGGTCAATTTCCTGTTGGGCGGCATGCACAGTTATGCCGGATAGGGGAGCGGCGGCCCGGGGCGGGATGCCCCTTCCGTGCGTCCCGGTCGTCCCTATCGTATGGCGGAGCCGTCATTGCGCAGCCAAGCGGTAAACCGTTCCGGCAGACGGGGCATGGCGCCGTGCTGCGAGCAGACGTGGGCCGTGACATCCACGGCCAGCCTGTGTGCTTCCCCGATGCCGAGCCCCGAGAGCAGGGCGGCCAGGAACGATGCCGTGAACGAGTCCCCTGCGCCGACCGTGTCGGCCACTTCGACCCGCGGCGTGGGGATATATGACCGGGTGTCGGGGGCGAATACCGAACTCCCGGCGGCACCGCAGGTGAGGATTACGATCCGCAACCCGTACCTGTCGAGCAGCGTGCGGCACTGCTCCCCGGGCTGCATCCCCTCCATGCCGAACATGCCGCCGACCACGGCCAGCTCCTCGTCGTTTATCTTCAGGATGTTGCACTTTCGCAGCGACTCTTCGACCACCTGCTGCGTGTAGAAGTGCTGCCGCAGGTTGATGTCGAAGACCTTGTATTGTCCCTCGCCGTCGGGCATCGTTTCCAGGAAACGCCCGATCGTGCGGTGCGATACGGGGCTGCGCTGTGCCAGCGACCCGAAGCAGGCTGCACGGGTGTGCCGGGCGAGCTCCTCGATCTGCGGGGTGAACGGGATGTTGTCCCAGGCTACGCCCTGCCGGATCTCGTAGCTGGGGATGCCCGCCCCGTCGAGCGTGACTTCGACCGTCCCGGTCGGGAACGGCACCGTTTCCAGCATATGTCCCACCCTTTTTTCGCGGAGCTGGTTGCGGAGTTCGCGTCCCGCCTCGTCGTCGCCGACGGCGCTGACCGCGCAGCTGCGCAGCCCGAACTGCGACATGTGGTAGGCGAAGGGGGCGCCGCCGATCTTCCGCCCTTCGGGCAGTATGTCCCAGAGTGCTTCGCCGATTCCGACGACCCACTCTGTCTTTCGGTTTGCTTCGGTATTCATGGTCGTTTGCGTTTGCTGCGAAGTTAACGGTTTTGCTCGATATTTTTCCGCTTGTGCGGTGTTTTTCTGCATGGGGCGAGGCATTTGGCCGTAATTTTCGTGGCATCGGGCCTGTCGTGCCGGGGCGCTTACCCATGGCGGGACGGACGAATTATGCCCGGAAAGTTTGTATTGAACGGCTTTTGTCTTATTTTTGTCTGACACAAAACCCGAAACCATGATGCTGCGAACCCTTCCCGCCCGATCCGGCTTCCTGTGGGTGCTTCTGGCGTGCATTTTCCTCGCAGGATGTACGCGGCACCCGAAATACTCGCTCCAGACCGAAGCGGCGCTGGAACGGCTGGATGCGGAACTTTCCCGCAAGGATCGTTACCAGCAGTGGCGGCAGGCGCAGAACGACAGCCTGCGCCGGGAGGTGGCGCGTGCCCGCAACGCCGGCGACCGGGCGTGGCGCCTGTTCGCCGTGTCGCAGAATTACGTGACCTACCAGCTGGATTCGGCGGCTTATTACGTCGACCGCCTTTACCGGCTGGCAGCCTCTGCCGGGTCGGGGGATATCCGCCGCATCGCCCTGCTTGCCGACATCGACGTCTGGCTGGGCCGCGGGCAGCTGGGGCTTGCCGAAGAACTTTTCCGCAGGATAGACACTGCCGGCATGTCCCCTTCGGAGTATGCCGCATGGCATTCGCGCTACTCCTCGATCGCTGCCCGGCGTGCGGCCGAAGCCGAGGACGGGGCTTCGCGGTCGGCATGGCGCGATACGGTGATGCGTGTCAGGCATATGTCCGTGCCCGGGCAGTCGGAGTGGACGCAGGCGCGGATCGCCGCCGCCGCTCTGCGCGACAGCGGCCGCTTCGCCGAGGCCGTACAGTTGCTCGAGCCCTATACGGCCAGGAATCCCGACTACCAGGAGCTGGCGCTTCTCTATTACGGCCTCGCCGGCATCGCGCGGGCGTGGGGCGACGACGACCTGCGGCTTTATTACCTGGCCGAATCGTCCGTCGCCGACCTGCGTGCCGGCACCCGTTCCTATGCCTCGCTGTACGACCTTGCGCTGCTGCTGTTCGACCGCAAGGATTACGACCGTGCGGCAGCCTATATGGGCAGCGCGTCCGATGACGCCATGCACTGCCGGTCGATGGTGCGCATACCGGTCTCCTCTTCCGCGGCAGTCAAGATCAGCGAGGCCATCTCCTCGAACATCGCCCA
>OGOD01001590.1_pt1 | contig 13489 bp, 8 predicted proteins | sample 1573631 | NCBI WGS metagenome assembly OGOD01 (sample SAMEA2581895, study PRJEB24529) | metagenome | biome: Human gut stool | place: China | collected 2011
TCACTGGTCTTGGCGCGCTCCTCGCTGGCGGCGGACTTGGTCTCGCTCAGGGCTGCTGCGTTCTCGCTCTTTTTCGCCGCCTCTTCACTGTCCTTTGCCTTTTCCTCACTAGCCTTGGATGCACTCTCACTCCCGGCGCTTTTCTTAGCGCTGTTCTCAGATGCCTCTGCGCTCTTTGCTGCCGCTTCCTCACTTTTCTTTGCCGCAGCAGCACTGTTTGCAGCCTTTTTGGCATTTTCCCCGCTCACCCGCACGCTTTCTTCAATGCTGGCGGCAGAGTTCGCTGCTTCTTTAGCAGATTTGGCCGCTGCTTCCTCACTGGCCTTGGCCGCGTTCATGCTCTCCAGCGCCTGCTTGGCGTACTTCGTCACCTCGGCCACGAACTGTTCATAGATGCTCGGCGTAATGTTCTCGGTGGTCGTGTCGGTGTCGATGGTGTCATAGCAGGTGTACTTGCCGGGCTTGGTCATGGCAATGTAGCCGCTGTCGTTGATAGCCAGCAGCATCCAGGTGCCTTCTTTTTCCAGTGTCCACCGCCGGTCTACCAGTGCGCTGTTCTGTTCGTCCAGCAGTTGGGGGTCCGGCTTTGTGCCGCTCAGGCGCTGCACATGCAGGGTCACGGTGCAGTTCTTCCACTCTTCCGGCAGCTCAAAGCGGAGCTCGTCCACCTTGGCGCTCCGCACACCGCCCAGATACAGCGTCTCAATGTTTGCCCGGAACGTCGAGCCGTTGTCCTGCAGCTTTCTGATCTTGATATCCAGTTGGCTCACAGTTTCACTCCCTTCACCAATCGGGCGCACTCCTCGGTTTCGCCAGAGGTCTCATTTCAGATTTGTGCGCTCTTCCTGCCCCTATCCTATCACGCCCCGCCGGGTGCAACTACCCCGGACATACATAAGTTCCCGCCTCTTGACAAATACGTAAAATACGTATATAATCAAATTACCAACGAAGAAAGGAGGATTCCACCGCCATGCCGCTAACTCCAAAAGAGATGTGTCGGCTGTTGGAGCAAAACGGCTTTGTTTGCATTCGCTCCAATGGCTCTCACCGGATGTACAGTAACCCCACTACCGGGAAATCCACTGTCGTTCCTTATCATGCAAAGGATCTGAAGCCAGGTACAGAAAATAACATTCTCAAACAAGCCGGAATCAAAAAATAATATCATTTTGTTAGGATCGAACCAGAGAATTTCTGGTTATCCTAACGTTACATTATAATTATTGAAATAATTGAATATTAGCTTTCTCATTATCGTATACTATTTTCAAAACTTATATCACATTGCACAATGAGGTAATATTAAAATGACTGCTGTATTTTATCCTGCTGTTTTTCATCCAGAAGAAACAGGATATTCCGTTACAATTCCAGATATTGAAGGTTGCTTCACTCAAGGGGAAACCATGGACGAAGCGGTTTCTATGGCTCAAGATGCAATTGGCCTAATGCTCGAAGATTGTGAAGTATGTCCCAAACCCTCTCTTCCTTCTGCCATTCATGTGGATGACGGAGATTTCGTTGCGATGATTCCTTTTGATATGGAAGAATATCAGAAGCAGTTTAAACCGGTCAAAAAGACGCTTTCCATTCCCGGTTGGCTTAACGATGCAGCCGAATCCGCACACATCAATTTTTCCAGTGTTCTGCAAAAAGGTCTGAAATCCGAACTCGGCATGATTTAACAGAATAGCATAGCAAAAGGGAGGCCGTTCACCCCGAACGGCCTCCCTTTCTTCTAAGCAGAGCTCCCCCCTCGGGGAAGCTGTAAGCAACTCCGCCTTTGGCGGATTGCGCACTGAGAGAGGTTCACCTCACCCCTGCCCACTCATCCTTGCTGTTCTTTGCCTGTTCCTCCTTCTTTGCCGCGTCCTTCACCCACTGGGCAAAGTCCTTCTCCTCGTACATCTGGCTGCCATCGGCCTTTTCCAGTTTCAGCAGCAGCTGTTCCAGCTTCTCCCGGTCACGGTCGTTGCCCGCCAGATACTCTTCCTTCACCGCATCGGTGATCTTTCTCTTGATGCTGCCATCGTCCTTGCCTGCGGTCCGCAGCCGGTCGATCTCGTCCTGTACGTCCTTCCGCTTTCCGGTTTCCAGTGCGTCCGTCAGGTCGGAGTAGACCGTCCGGTCCTTGTCCCCGGCCAGCAGACTGTCGGCCTTTTCATTCACAGCCCCGTTGATGATGTCCACAAACGCATCCCGCTGCGCATCATCCGCCGGGGTCTTTTTCGGGTCGTTTACCAATCTCACCCCGTAGGCAGTGCACATCCGTTCCAGGACCCGGTTCTTTGCTTCTCCGGCATTGCTCTCCTTTCCGTCGTTCTGGTACTCTGCCGCTGCCTGAATGTCCTCATCATACTGTTTCAGCCGCCGTTTCAGCTGGCTGGCGATCTGGTCGGTTTTCTTCATCCCTTCCAGCTTCCCCAGCGCTGCCGCCGCTTCCTCGCTGTCTCCGCTCTGGATGGCATTGTACAGCCGGTCATACTGCCCGGTGGCGCTGGCAGGCAGGGAGCTGAAATTCACGTCGCCCGTCTCACCCCACTCCTTGATGCTGTCCATCCAGCCGAACACGGCCTGCACATACTTTTTGCCGTTGTTGTAGGGCACGCCCACCAGCATCATCAGCTGGCCCGCCGTGTCAGCCCAAGCCCATTTCACGCTGTCGGCATAATCGTCCAGCTCTTTTTCGGTCATCTCGCCGGTGTCCTTATCCAGCAGGCCGTTCAGCTTGGAAATGGTCTTTACCACGTCGTTTACCGCCGAGAAACCCGTCATGCTGATACTGTCATAACTGCCAAAACTCTTTCCGCTCAGAATGGTCTCCCCCGCCGTCCACAGCTCGCTGCCGCCGGTGTAGTTGCTCACGCCGCTGTTAAGGAACTGATACAAAAAGTTGCTGCCCACGCTCCACAGCGTCATGTCGCCGTTCTCGTCCTGCAAATCGCCCCACTTGTGCAGAACAAACTTCACGGCAAGGCCCAGTCCGGCGATCACCGCCGTCTGCACGATCTGGCTGCTGGCCATATCCATCGTCCGCTGCAGTGCCTTTTTCAGTTCAGCTTTGTTCTCTGCGCTCCCGTCCGTCCAGTACCGCTCTGCCTGTGCGGCCAGATCCTCCACGGCACTCACCACGATCTGAGCATTCTGCTGGCGCTGGGTGCTGAACATGCTTATGGTCTTCAGCATCTGGTTCTTCGAGCGCTGTATTCCGGTCCGCTGCATGGCAGTGTAGTTTGGCTGGGTGCGTTCCACCACTCGCTGGAACTTGGAGACAACGGCGTTCTGGTAAGCCTTGCTGCCGTCCTCCTGCGTTTTGGTGGGCAGATCCGCCTCTGTCAGATCGTACTCCGCCAGATTCTTCTGCACATACTGCTCCGAGCCGTGGAACAGGGCCGCAACGGTCACTTCGTCCATCCATCCGATGCTTCCCGCCGCCTTGTCTGCCACGGCATCCACCGCCCGGGTCACGCCGCGCAGGGCTTTGTTGCCGCTGTTCCGGGCTGCATCGTGCAGTGTGCTGAAAACGCCCTGGTCCTTCGCTGCCGTACTCAGTTCGCCCCGTCTGCTCCCTCGCATACGGGTGGGCAGCAGCGTATCGCCGAACCGGTAAGCCCGCTGCTCAACGGCCTTTCGTTCCTTGCCGGAGGCGTTCTTCACAAACTGGATCGCACTCTGTCCCACAGCGTTCCAGCCCAGTTCTGCTGCTGCCGTGGGCAGGGATGCCGCCTGCAGCAGGGTCACGTTCAGGTTTCCCGTCAGCACGGCGGCAGCGGCATTGCCCCGCAGCACGCTGCTCAGGTGGTCAAATACCTCGCCTCCGCTCTTTGTGCCCGTCAGATCGGCCATGGCTTTGGTCATGTAATTCCTTCCGGCCCGGCCCCAGACCCGTTCGATCTGGCCGTACAGGGTCTTTCCGCCCTGCATACTGTTCAGTACCTTTTCCGCATTTCGCAGCGGCACCGCCATGCCTGCAAACTGTGCCGTATTCTCAATGTTCTCCGCGGCCTGTTTCACCAGCCCCACCAGTTCCAGCGGCTTTGAGCTGTTCTGGCGGTTCTTCATAAAGCCCTCGCTGCCCACACTCCGGTCTGTTTTCACCCCTTCGTTCTGCTCCGCAAGGGTGTTTTTGTCTACATGCAGCCGGATGTAGTTGTTCACCCTGGCCTGCTTTGTGTGATACAGGGTCATGCTGGTCTCGTTGATGTATTGTTTTGTCAGCTTTCCCAGCTCCCGGAAATCGTTGATCCACAGCCAGTCATAGTCGGTCAGAACATTCTCAATTTCTCCCAGCAGACTTGTGCGCAGGCTGCTCTCTCTCTGGCTGATCTCATAGGCATTCAGCTTGTTTCCGTCCCCGTCCGTGGTCACCAGTTCGCCCAGCGTCACGGTCTCCGAGAATTGATCTCCCAGCCCTGCCATACCTTTCGTGGAAAAGCGCAGATCCGCAATGGTCGCACCGCCGTGCAGCAGATGGTGCATTCCCTGTTCGTTCTGCAGCTGCACCCACAGCTCCGCCGCCACATTCCGGGTCACCGGCCACGGTTTCCCGTCCTGCGTTTTCAGTCCGATGTCCACCAGATCATGGGTAAAACGATGCAGCTCCTCGGCGTGTTCCGGCCCGGTCACATTGTCAAAGATTTTCTCTCCTTCCGCCGTGATCCGTTCTTTCCGGAACTGTCCATCGTTCAGCATCTGTCCCAGCTGTTCCATGGCTCCGCCGTGGTGGTAGTTGCCCATCCGCTCAAAGTTCCGCTCGATGTTCATGGTATTCATCCGGTACACGCTGCCCAGCTCCCGCAGCACCTTCTGAGCCATCCCGTCACCCTGCTTTTTTCCCACTTCTTCCAGTTCTTTCGCAGCATCCTCGGCAAAGTCATCGATCATCACATCTTCCATGCTTCCCAGCATCACATTCTCGTTCTTCACGATGTACATGGTCTTTTCCAGAATGTCCCGCAGCCCTCGCAGCTGATCTGTCGTCAGCTTCGCCATGTTGCCGTCCTGATAGGCTTTCAGGTCGGAATTCAGCCGGGCAATATACGCCTTTTTCTCCAGGGTCTCTTCCTTCAGCCACTTGTTGGCGTTCTCGATCTCGCTTCGCAGCTTCTCCATCTCGATCTGCCGGTTCTCGTTCACGTCCTCCATCCAGTTGTCGATTTGGTCCATGATACCGCTCTGCTGCCATTCCGCAGCAGCCCGTTCGCCCAGCTTCATCTCCCGGGCAATTCCACGGCTCAGGCCGTCCACGGCATCCCTGATGTTCGTTCCTTCCGGAATGGGGCCGTATGCATCTCCCATCCCGGCTGCGATCTTCTTTGCCGCCTCGTGGTTGCCAATGGCATCGTTGGCCAGCATCACCACAGGCCGCACCTTGTCCAGCAGATACTCCGGCACATATTTTTTCTCATTGGGCGTTTCGCACATCTGGGTCAGCTGGTTTGTAAGCTGGTTCACGACCCGCCGGGTGTTGTCCATTTCCCGGGCCTTCCGGGCCTTTTCCACCCGCTTCGCCGCGTTGTCCTTCGCCCGCTGCACCGTGGCCGCCACGCTCTCCTTCTGTTTTCTGGCAAACCGTTCTGCAACCTCTTTCCGTTCCATGGCCTTTGCCGTTATCTGGCGGTAAGGCTCCACCAGCGCGTCCTTCTCCGCCTGCTCGGCCCGGACCCGGGCAATCTCCGCTTTTGCCTTTGCTTCTGCCGCCTGCTGCTTCGCAATATCCCGTACTTCCTGCCGTTTTTCGGCAAATTCTTTCCGCAGTGCTGCATTCTCTTCGCTGGCAATTTCCGGGCTTTCCATGTACCGCTGCCAGATCTGCATGGCAATATCCTGCTGCGCTTCCTCCCAGTTCTCATTGTAGCTGTTCTCCATCACCGGTCGGATGGCATCATGGGCAGCCGCCATAGCTTCCAGCGCATCGGCGGCACTGCTCGGGGTCTCGGTGGGCAGCAGCCCGGCACCCAGCTTCTGCAGTTCGGTAAAGTCAGCGTCCCATCGGCTGTGTTCCCCCTCGTTGCTCTGGCGGATGTCCACCCCGTGTCGGGCCAGTTCCTTCTTTGCGTTGGCCCAGCTGCCCCATTTGTACAGCACTTCCCGGTAGTCCTTCGACCCCTTCTCAATGGTCATTCCCATCCGGTGCAGTTCCGGATAAGCTTTCCACAGTTCATCGTTCCGCTTTGCGCTCTTCTGCATGATCTGGTCCGCCATGTCCATCACAAAGGCGTTGGCCTCGGCCCAGTCCACGGTCTGATTCTGCCGGATGTAATCGCTCAACGCCAGCAGCCGTTCCGTCAGGGTCTTTGCATCCATCCGGCTGTCGCAGTCGCTCAGTACCGCCCGGGCAATATTCTTCAGCCCTGTGTCTGAAACCGTCACCTTGCCTGCAAGGTCCATCACCCTGCCCACAAGTTTGTTCTGCTGCTCCACGTCACCCAGCCCCTCGGTTCTGGCCGCGTCCACGCTCTCGCTGTCCACGTCCAGCTGGTATTTCCCATCCGCATCACGGGTCAGAAATTCCGCCAGCCTTGCGTTCCGGGAATTCGGCTGTATCATCTTGACAGAGTTCCCGAGATATGTTATTTTACCCATAGAACCGTACATGGTTGGGGGGACCGGCAATTGGAGCCCAGTACTGCCCAGCCATGCTGCGGTTCTTTTTTGATTCGGATCAACATAAAGGATCTGGTCCCTGTTCAGTGCATTCTGGATGCTGTTTTTTCCATAAGCGCTTGTGATCACAATGTTGTCCATAACCAGACCGTTCTTTCTGGTCGGCAGAAGTTCCAGTGAAACACTCACAGGTTTTCCTGCGGCATCATACACTTCACCGAACATATAGATCCGGCCGCCGTAATCTTTACCCTGCTGTATTCCCGCATTTTCATCGGAATGCAGAACGATCACCGGCTCTTCCAGAACCTGCGGCACCTGTTTGATGATCGTCCGGTTCATTCCGTCGCTGTGCTTTGCGAGGATTTTCCGAATCTTGCCCGCATTCCAGAGAATGATCTGGTCATTTACGCCGATGCTCTTCAGCACTTCAGACGTTTTCCCCACGGTGATCATCGAATCACTGGTTTTGTTATCCAGCTCGTCAATGGCCTGCTCGAATCCCTCATCAATGGAATACTTCACTCCTGCCTCTTCCGTCCGGGAAGGGGCATTTTCTGTTTTCGTTGTTCTGTCCTGTTTTGCTTCCAGTGCCTCCCGGTATTTTGCGCTGGCCTCCGCCTGATGCTCAAAGTACAGGCTTTGCAGATCCCGGAGCTGCGCTTCAGTCAGGTTCTTTGCCGCCCTGGCGGCGGCGTTGGTGGGTTCCTTCTTCAAAAATCGCTGTACGTCCGCCAGGATGTTGTGCAGCAGTTCGTCGATCCGGTTCATTACCTTCCCGATCACGCCCCGGGCTTCGCTGTTCATCTTCGCTTCCGCCGCCTGCTGCCGCACAAAGTTCCGGAATCCGTCCTCCGTGCCGAACACGGTCTCCATGGCATCTGCCGTAATTTCTTCCAGCGCCTGGTTCCAGGTCATCTTCACGCCGCTGTCCTCATACCGGGCCAGATAGCTTTCCACCAGCTTCTCGGTGCTTTCCATGCCGTTCTGCTGCACCAGATACTTCAGCATCCGGTCCATCACGGCCTGCCCGGTCTCCGGGCTCCACTCGTTCAGCAGGTGGAACGTCTCGTGCATCACGGTCTCGCTGCCTGCCTCACCGGAGAGATACATTTCCCCGGCCGCTGCCCGGATCAGGCCCTTTGCATTGTTTTTCAGTCCTTCCGCTGCCCGGTGGATGGCCGTACCGCTGCTCTTCGCCCCCAGTTCGATAAAGGCATCCATGGCATCGGTTCCTTTACTCACATTCCGGCCCTTGAAATAGGTTCCGGCATCCGGGTTCACAGCGCCCTTTCCGCTGCCGATCTCCGCTGCTTTCCGGGCATTGTAGGCTTCTGCCTCGCCCCTGCCGTAGGTGTAGGCGATCCGCAGCGCATTCTCGCCTGCCTGCCCCAGCGCCAGCACCTGCCGCACCGCACCGCCGGTGGTGGAAGCCGGGCCGGTCAGGTTCACGGCCTGTTCAAAGCTCGTCACGTCCTCCATCTTTCCAAGCTGGTACAGGCTGTTCGCCGCCCGGGCATAGATCCCGGCTCCGATCCCTTCCGGCATGGCATCCACCACGCCCTGCGCCGCCTTGGTGGTCATCCGGGCATTGGCCGCCAGCTGCCGGGCCGTCTGCTTCTGCTCGTCCCGGTTCCACGCCGTCCCATCCAGCTCCGTCGGGTCGATTCTGGTTTCTACGTCGGAGTAATCCACATTTTCCCCGGGGTTCTCCACCGCCGTGTCGTTGACACCGGCTTCTGTATTCTGTATAATGGATTCAGGAGAGGTCGGGTGCCTTTTGCCGTTGGAATCAGCATTTTCAGCGTCAGATTCCCCGGCTTCTCCAATAGTCTCCGTGGACTTGCTGCCAGAGGTATTCCCCTCTGCGGTTCCATCGGAGGCTTTTATTTTTGTCGGTTCAATATTTACAACGTCATAAAATACCTCTCGGCCATCATTCTTGATTGCCGTCAGCACGCCCTGCCCGTCCTGCCCGTCCTGCCAAGGGCTCCCCTCAGTAGGGGAGCTGTCAGCACCACTGCGCTGACTGAGAGGTTCTTCCCCATCCCCCGGTTCCCGCGCCAGCTCCTCCCGGCGCTGGTAATCTTTCAGCGCCTGTTCGTATTCGTCCTGAGCGGCATACCGCTCCACGTTGCCCCGCAGGCTGGAATCTCCCGCGTTCATCCGGGAAAGCCCCGTGCCCACAGCGCCGCCCAGCGCACCGGACGCGCCGCCGGAAAGGCCCGCTTCCAGTGCCTGAACCAGCGTGTCCGTGGTAAACATGGTCTGGGCAGCTTTGCTGTCTCCCAGGGCCGCGTCAATGGCTTTGTCGGCATAGGTCTCCACAAAGGCCTGCATGGCATTGTCCGCGCCGCCGGAAATGGCGTTGGCAATGGCCGGGTAGGCTTCCCGGAACGCCTGATTGCCCACCTGTCGGCGCACCCAGTCCGCAATGGTACCGGCCACCGTGTCCTTGGCGTAATCCGAGCCCATGGTCTTGGCAAGGTCGGCCACACCCACGCTGTTGATGGCCCATCCTGCGCCAAACTTTGCCGTTGCTTTCAAAATAGCTTTTTCCGGGCTCTCCCCCGCTTCGTCACTGGCAGCCATGCTGTCGCCTGCGCCGTGGGCACTCAACACCGGCAGCACCAGCGCTGGGTTGATGGCACTCACGATCAGGTTCTCAGCCGCGCTGGAAGTAGCCCTGTGGAAGAACCGCCCCACATTGCTCTCGCCTGCCATAGCGTCCGCAGTCAGGTTTTCTCCGGCCTTGTGGGCATCCTGGCCCCACTCATACAGCCCTTTCAGGCGGTTGCTGTCGTCATCCGCCTTGTCGTAGAGCTCACCACTCCGGATTCGTTCGTGGGCTGTCCGGATGAGCTCCGGGTCATATCCTGCCGCTTCCAGCTGCTCGTCGGTGTAACGTCCGCTCTGAACACGTCGGATCATCTGCTCTTCGGCACTGGCCGTCAGGGCCGGGGACAGTGCGCCCGCGTACTGCCCGATCATGCCTTTGATATTTTCCTTTTTCCCCTCCAGATCGCTCTCCACACGCCGTCCGGCCCGTTCTCCAAGGCTCAGGTCATTGTACGCCTTCATGTAAAGCCGGGCTCGGTTGATTTCGTCCTGGGTGTAGCCCATCTTTTTCAAATCGCTGTCTATGTACCTGGTGTTTTCCAGCACCGGCATTATACCCATGCCGCCCGTGTCCGCTGCCAAGTAGTCCACGCCCGCCGGAAGGTCTGCTGCGCTTACAGCCCCGCGTGGCAGCGTGGGCTCTGTCACCAGCCTCGCCAGCTCCCGGTTTCGCTCGGAAGCATCCTTCCAGTTGTTCACCGTGCTGTAAACGTCCATTCGGATACCGTTGTTCCGCTGTTCCCGCAGCATCTGCACGGTGCTGGCATTCTGCTCCATCTTCTCTGCCGGGCTCGCTGTCACCTTCTGTCGGTTCAGCTCGTCGCTCCGGCTGTCCATGGCATCCGCAAAGCCCAGGTTGTTCCTTGTCCGGTAATCCTCCAGCGCCGTGGAATACAGGTCGGTGCCCGTCTGTCGGCTCGTTGCTTCCTGCTGTTTTTGTGCACGCAGGGCAGCAGCGCTGCCCTTTGCCCAGCTTGTTCCCGTACTGCCAAGGGCTAACGGGTTGCGACTGTCAGCGCTCTTGCGCTGACTGAGGGGTTCTGCCCCGCCCGCTGCTGTTGCCATCCCAGTCTTTTCCTGCCGCTCTTTTTCATTGCGGTTCCGCAGCGCAGCAGCACTTCCCGATTTCCATGCCATCCTGTATCCTCCTTAAAATCCAGCGTTCTGCATTGCCCTGTCGATCACATCGTCCGATGCACCCAGATTCATCAGCCGACTGGCGATGGTATTTGCATCCATTCCCTGTTCCTTCCACCCCTTTGCATAGCTCAGGGCGTTGCTGTACGGCATTCCGGTACTCTTACCCGTGCTCCCTCCCGTGGTTCCCCCGGGCAGGGCCCACTTGTTCGGATTCGCCAGCGGGGCGATCAGCCCGATGTTGCCGCCGCTCTGGCTGCTGCTCGTGCTGCCGTCCTCTTCCAGCCACCCGGCATCCTGTAAGATTTTCCGGTAAGTCGGCTTCAGCTCATCCTTGTCCGTCATTTTCCGGTAATCCGTTGCGATCTGCCGCAGCTGGCTGTTTGTCCACCCGCTTCCATTCTTGCTGGAGCCGCCGGAACTCCTCGAACTGCCGCCCGAGCTTCCACTCCCGCCCGAACTCCGGCCGGACAGGGCCTTTGTAAAGCTCTGCTTTCGTACATAGTCATTGAATGCCCAATCTGCCACATCGTCACGGGTAGCGATGGAATTCGGATCCATGCCCAGAATATTCAGAATCGTCTGTGCGCCCTTCTGGTCACCGTTTGCCGTCATGCCGGATGCACTCTGGATCCATTTGAGCTTATCCTCCCACGTCATCTGCTTTCCGTTGTAGCTGTCCATCAGCGTCGGATCCATTCCGGCATCCTGCATCATTGCCTTTGCCAGATCAATCCCTCCGGCATCAGCGAGATTCATTGCCACCTGTGCCGTTTGCTGCCGTGCCGCCTGCTTCTGCAGCGCCAGCTGCTCTTCCTGATAGGTGCACCCCTTGTACCCATCGTAGGCCGTCAGGGCCGCCGATCCGATGTTCTTTACTGTGTTCCAGAGGTTGTTCCAGTAATTGTCGTTCTCGTTCCGGGCCTGTTCGCTCTGGTTGGCAAGGAAATTCTGCCACGCCGTGTAGTTGGCAAAGTTGCTGCCGTATGCACTGCGGTCCAGCGCCTCGGTGTTGGCCATGCCGGAAAGGGCACTCAGCAGGTCGTTCTGCTGGTTCTGGTATTTGCTCAGTGCCTGGCTTCTCAGGCCGGGCACTGCGTTGTCAATGCCGCTCAGCGCCTGCTGCTGGCCCTGCTTTGCCACGCTGTCGGCGTAGCTGCTGCCATACCCGCCCGCCAGCATCGCCGCGTTGGCCTGGGCGTTTTCCGCGCTGGTGGCAGCATTGGCCTGGGCCTGGGCGCGGTACTGCTGGTAGGCTTTGCTGCCGGTATCCCAGTCGAACCCTGTGCCGATCTGCCCGGTCAGGCTGTCCATTGCGTCCTTGTTCCGGCTCACATAGTCCGTCGGGCGGTTGGCATTCCATTCCCGCTCTTCCTGTTCCGCCTGGTTCTTTTTCCGTAAGGTATCAAATAACATGTCGTTCTCCTTTTCTTCTGCCGGCCACCGATCTTCAGATCACGGCAAGCGCTTTCTGCACCCACGGCAGCAGCTGTGCACCCACCTGCAAAGCGTTCCCCCAGAAGTTGGTGTTGTTCGCATCCTTCTGCTGGTTGGCCCTCACTGCATTGGCATACTCGGTGTGAGCACTGTTCAGCTGGCCATAGTAATTGTTCAGGCGGGTATTGTAATCGTCGATTGCCAGCTGCTTCTGCTGATTCAAGGAGCTCAGCCGGTTGCCCAGGTCGCTTTTCTTTGTGGCATATTCGTTGTAAGCCTGGCTGTATAAGCTGTCTGCCACGTCCGAAAGCCCGTTCATGGTGCTCTGGTAGGCTGTCTGCCCGCTGGAAGTGCCCCAGCTGTTGCCGTAGCCGCCGCTGCGGGCCGAGGCGTTGGCGGCAGCGTTCTCACTGGCCATCTCCGCACCCCGGGTGTACTGGTTCTTGTACTGCTGGTAGGCTGCGTCCTTGGTGTAGTCGTAGGAAAAGCCGTCCCGGTTCATCTTGTCCAGCTGGCTCTGCGTGCCGCTGATCTGGCTGCCGTACTCGCTCTGATACTCCCCGGGCTTCTGTCCTTTGATGTAATCCAGATTGTTCTTTGCCGTGGTCACCCGGTCATTGCTCTGGGCGTACTGGTAGCTGTTGGAATCGTTCTTTCTGGTTCCAAACACGCCGGTGCCCGCATTCTTTTCGCTGTTGCCGGTAATGCCGTCATACACATCCCCTATCATCAGCCCCACATTGTGGCCCGGAATCAGGTACTCCCACCATTCTCCTCTTGCCATCTTCTCACTGTCTCCTTTCGTTTACTCCACCTTCAGCCCCATGGCCACCAGCTTGTCCCGCATGGTGTCGCTGAAGTTCGTCTCGTCCAGGTTCTGCATCATGTATATCATCTGGTCCCGCAGCTGCATCAGGTAGTTGTTGATGCTCCGCCTGTCCTCCGGGGCCATGTTGTCACTCAGTTTCGGCATGGCGATCTCGCCAAGCCTCGTAATATCTGCCATATAAAATCTCCTTCCTCTAAGCAGAGCTATCGGGTTGCGGCTCCCAGCGTCTGCTTCACTCCGTTCGCATCCTGCTGGCCGCGGCCCCAACAGCTCCTCCATCAATCCGCCACTGGCGGCGCTCGTCGCCGTTGCCCTTCGGGGGAGCTGCAAGCAACTGCACCGCAGGTGCATTGCGCGCTGAGAGGGTCATCGTTTCGGTTCCCCTCCGGCCACCCGGTTGCCCCGGCTCTCTGCCATGCTGAACGCAATGCTCCGCACCGCGATCTGCCCGGTGCCCTTGATCCGCAGCCGCATGGTGTCGTGCCGTTCCGGCACAAAGGGCAGGTTGACCCGGGTGTATTTGTTCAGAACGGCTGCCTGGCCCAGTGTCTCCCAGGCCCCGCCCTCATAGCTAGCCTGCAGCTCCACAACGCTGTACGTCAGGGCATCCACCCGCAGAAACACCCGGTTGATGTACTTGTCCGCCGGGATGTTCAGTCCAATGTCGCCGCTCACAGCCTCAAAGCCCACCTTCTGTTCCAGATTCGCCTTTGCCGCGTCGGTGTCCCGGTCGGCCTCCCGTTCCGGTTCGGTGGCCCACAGGTTCACGCCGTCCCACTGGTAGAGCTGCCGTCCCGTGGAGCACATTGCCCAGCCGGAAGCATTCTCTGCCGAACCGGCACAAGGCTACAGCAATAG
>OGOD01001593.1_pt1 | contig 13476 bp, 9 predicted proteins | sample 1573631 | NCBI WGS metagenome assembly OGOD01 (sample SAMEA2581895, study PRJEB24529) | metagenome | biome: Human gut stool | place: China | collected 2011
TAGCCTTATCGGCAGTATCAGCCATCCCGTCGTTCTGGACACCCGCCCACGGACGTGTTCTACCTACTTCCCCGCTAATCAGCGCTAATGACCGGGTAAATATAGCGTTCATCGGCATCGGACAACGAGGGGGCGAGATCGCCAAGGAATTGTATAACACAGGTCTGTGTAACGTGGTAGCTCTCTGCGACGTGGACATGGGAGCCCCTCACACGCAAGAGATTATCAACATGTTCCCGAAAGCGGCCCGTTTTCAGGACTTCCGCACGATGTTCGACCGGATGGCGGACAAGATCGATGCCGTAAGCGTAGGCGTGCCGGATCATTCCCACTTCCCGATCACGATCGAGGCGATGGCGCACGGCAAACATGTATATGTAGAGAAACCGATGGCCCGCACGTTCCAAGAAATAGAGATCATGATGCGTGGAGCGAAGAAATACGGCGTTGTCACCCAAATGGGTAACCAAGGACATTCCGAGGCGAACTATTTCCAATTCAAGGCATGGAAAGAGGCCGGTATTATCAAGGATGTTACCGCCATTACCGCCCATATGAATAATCCGCGTCGCTGGCACGGATGGAACCCGAATATTAGGCATATGCCTATGGGAGAACCGGTTCCCGAGACGATGGATTGGGACACATGGATCGGCGTAGCTCAATATCATGATTACAACCATGACTACCATTTGGGACAATGGCGTTGTTGGTACGACTTCGGAATGGGTGTCTTAGGAGACTGGGGAGCGCATATTTTGGATACGGCACATGAATTCCTAGATTTAGGATTGCCTACAGAAATAAATCCGCTTTATTTGAAAGACCATAACCCGTTCTTCTTCCCGATGTCATCCACCCTTCTGTTTAAATTCCCGGAAAGAGGGAATATGCCGGCCGTGGATATCACTTGGTACGATGGACTGGACAATATCCCCGCCGTACCGGAAGGTTATGGTGTCTCGGAGCTCGACCCGAATATCCCGACCGTAGCCGGAGGGAAGATACAACCGGCGAAGTTGAACCCGGGCAAGGAAATCTACTCGAAAGAATTAACCTTCAAGGGTGGTTCTCATGGAAGTACCTTATCTATCATCCCGGATGAGAAAGCGAAAGAGATGGAATCCCGCTTACCGGAAGTGCCGAAAAGCCCGTCTAACCATTTCGCGAACTTCCTGTTAAGCTGTATGGGTAAGGAGAAAACCCGCTCACCGTTCTCGATCGCCGGCCCATTAAGTCAGGTATTCTGTCTCGGCGTATTAAGCCAGCGCTTGAACCGCAAGCTCGTCTTCGATCGTGACACGAAACAGATCACGAACGATCCGGAAGCGAATAAGATGCTGTGTGGTTTGCCGCCTCGCAAAGGATGGGAACAATATTATACCATTTAATTGAAACATGGAGAATTGAAAGTTATTCGTTCATCGCTTTAACTTTCAATTCTCCCATATAATTTACAAGCCCATTTGCTACAACATCTACAACTATCCCTGCAATCATCTGGTCTTAGGATACTTAATCCATGGTGGTAGATAAAAAACATCTACAATTATCTGGCTCTATCTACCACTATTTACTGCCATTTACCACTTTTCCATCACCTAACACAACGCTTCTCCACACTCACCATATAGCATTATCCGATCTCCTTTCAACACGGATAAAATATTAACATCTAGCCATTTGTAGTTTTTTAACCTAAAAAACAAAAGTTTTATTATAGGAAAACAAAAGTTTAATAAGCGGAAAACTTTTGTTTCTCTATAGGGAAACTAAAGTTTCCTCAGTATGAAACTTTTGTTACCTCTAAGAGAAATGTCTTTTGCTTTTAATCCCGACGCTACGCTCTGCATTTTTTGTTATATTTATGGCAAATATAGAAAACCATAAGAACTAAAAGAATTTTCAAATTACCGAAGGAAAAGTACAAGGAGTGAGAACAACTACGGAAGGGGTCTTATTGTATAAGGGTATTTCATGAAGACCGGAAATCCGAACGAACAAGGATTGGACGAATAGGCACCCTATACGAAGGAAAAAACATTCGTGATGACATTCCATATCGAATAAAGTCATCACGAACGCCTTCAAATATACTCATAGGACTCCGAGAAACTCGACTGGGAGCTAGAAGAAGCCAATTCTTCAGAGACTAATTGATGCAGATTGCCATTCTGATCATAGGACTTCGTGATCCGACGAAGCTCTATGGGTTTCTTCTCTGTCGGGAGAGAAGTATAAACCATGATCTCCATGTTCAATCCGTTCTCATTGCGGTACTCGCTATATCGGAGAACCTCGGACGTTTCGGGATCACGAATCGTTTCTTTTGTCAACAACCCTGTCTCATCGTACTCATAGTCCGTATAAGTAAGCTTCCGGCCGAGTTCGTCGTACTCAACTTTCCGTTCCAGAAGATTATTCTTATAAGAAAAGACTGTCACCTTGCTCTTGCCAATAACCGGATATTCAGTAATCCCCTTTATTTTCCGGCCTTGTTCATCATACTTATAATGAAGCGTAGACAAATTATGATACGTCTAATCTAGGTTTCTGTTGAAGTAAACTTCTTACGCCAAAAGACACCGAATATTCGTCAGATTCGTATCCTATGAGTGATTTGCCGTTAAAGCTTGAACTTATACCCAACCGTCAGACTCATCGTATTGTAATTGGCACCGACACTTCTTACTTCATACAGAGAGAAATTATCGCCATCGATCTTATAGTTACCGCCCTCATCACCTAGAGAGAGATCATACCCCAGATTCATCACCCAGTTATTCACCTCTATACCAAAAGAAGTTGTCAATCCCCAATCAAAAGAATTCACGTCTCGAAATGGATGATCGGCGTTTTCAGCCTCATCATATCCCGAATGGCCATAACCATAACTATACCCTAGGCCAGTAGATTTGACATATTTACCAAGCGCCTGCGGCTCCTTCGAATACCCCATCGTAAACGAAGATCCCCAATTCGTATCATTCTTGACAGATACACCGGCATACATACCGACCGCTAAATGCATACGTACCTCTTTCGACACTTTCCATGAGAAATCAGCCATCACGGGCAATTGCAAAAAATGTTGCGTGATACCACCGGTCATCATCTCTTTCAAGACATACGTGGCAGACTCCGTCGTTCTCGGATAATCTCCCAACGAATACCCTCTATTCGCATAATATAAACCGGATTTCAGTCCAATCCATCCCGGTTCAAACTGGTAAGATACACCAACGCCTACCTTAACCCCCGCACGCCAGCTAGATCCCATTCCAACACGATTAACCGCGGCAAATCCACCCTCCGGAGTAATCCCCCAGCGTGATTGAGCGCTCACCATCAAGCCGCTCAAAGCGCATAACACAAATAAAATCAGCTTCTTCATATCATATTCTTTTATATGTAAATATCAATTGTTATTGATAAGACAAAAGATTCTGAAAAACCCCTACCACCTAAATATTTATTTTATAAAATCTCTTTATTTAACGCAAACTCACTCTCGTAAAAGCCTCATTCTTATAAAAACTGCCGAATATTTGCTATATTTACACCCTGTTAGCAATTTGGCGTAATAGCGTTGTGTAGAAAGAACTGGATTTTATGAGACCGGAAGATAAAGAAGACGATTATATCGAAGATAAGGAAAACGAGGAAATTGAGGATATAAATAGTGATACCCAAGATAACGAGACTACGGAGGAAGAGGCGAATACCCATTCCGACTATAAAGTCCCGGGGAAAGGGGATACACGTGTCACGACCTATCATTTGTCTGGGATGTACCAAAACTGGTTCCTAGACTACGCTTCTTATGTGATCTTGGAACGGGCCGTTCCGCATATCAACGATGGACTGAAACCCGTACAACGACGTATCCTGCACTCCATGACGAGGTTGGATGACGGGCGGTATAACAAGGTTGCAAATATCGTAGGTCATACGATGCAGTTCCACCCTCACGGAGACGCCTCTATCGGAGATGCCTTGGTGCAATTGGGACAAAAGGATCTGTTGATCGATTGCCAAGGAAACTGGGGTAATATCCTGACGGGAGACGGAGCCGCCGCTCCTCGTTATATAGAGGCTCGCCTTTCCAAGTTTGCCTTGGAGACCGTATTCAATCCCAAGACAACCCTTTGGCAGCTTTCTTACGACGGGCGTAATAAGGAACCGGTTACCTTACCGGTAAAATTCCCTTTATTGCTGGCACAGGGCGTGGAAGGTATCGCCGTAGGCCTGTCTTCCAAGATACTCCCTCATAATTTCAATGAGTTATTAGATGCTTCCATCGCCTATCTACGGGGAGAGGAATTCGCGTTATATCCGGATTTCCAGACAGGAGGCTCTATCGACATAGCCAAATATAATGATGGAGAACGGGGTGGATCGGTGAAAGTCCGTGCGAAAATCGGCAAGCTCGATAATAAGACATTGGTGATCTCGGAGATCCCGTATGGAAAAACAACCTCTACCGTGATCGAGTCCATCCTAAAAGCGAACGATAAAGGAAAGATCAAGATCAAGAAGGTAGACGATAATACCGCCAAGGATGTAGAGATCTTGGTGCATCTCGCTCCGGGGGTCTCTTCAGACAAGACCATCGATGCTTTATACGCCTTTACGGATTGTGAGATCAGTATCTCCCCAAACTGTTGCGTGATCAAGGAGGACAAGCCGCATTTCCTTACGGTCAGCGATGTGCTTCGCCACTCTACGGATCGTACGCTGGAGCTGTTACGGGAAGAGCTCAAGATCCAGAAACAAGAGCAGGAGGAGGCCCTGTTCTTCGCCTCCCTTGAAAAGATATTTATCGAGGAACGTATTTATAAAGACCCGGAGTTCGAGAACGCCAAGAACATGGACGAGGCGATATCCCATATCGACCTTCGTTTAGAGCCGTTCAAGCCCCGATTTATCCGTGAGGTTACCCGGGACGATATCCTGAAACTCATGGAGATCAAGATGGGACGTATCTTAAAGTTCAACTCCGACAAGAGTAACGAGTTCATTGCCCAGACCTTGGAACAAATCGCCAAGATCAACGATAAGCTGGAACATATCGTCGACTATACCATCGATTGGTTTACCATGCTGAAAGAGAAATACGGCAAGGCTTACCCTCGCCATACCGTGATACGCAATTTCGACACGATCGAGGCGACCAAGGTCGTAGAGGCGAACGAGAAATTGTATATCAACCGTCAAGAAGGTTTCATCGGCATGGGACTGAAAAAGGACGAGTTCATATGTAACTGCTCGGATATAGACGATGTCATTATCTTCTATCGCAACGGTACTTATAAGATCGTCAAGGTAGCGGATAAGATCTTTATCGGTAAGGATATTCTATATGTCAACGTATTTAAGCGTAACGACAACCGGACGATTTACAACGTCATATACCGGGACGGTAAGTTCGGATATAATTACATCAAACGCTTCGCCGTCACAGGCGCTACACGCGATCGGGAATACGACCTGACCAAAGGTACGGAAAACTCCCGTGTCCTTTACTTCAGTGCAAACCCGAACGGAGAGGCGGAGACCGTCAAGGTAATCCTGAAACCCAAACCCCGGCAGAAACTACTCGTCTTCGAAAAGAACTTCAGCGAGATAGCCATTAAGGGACGGGGTTCTCAAGGTAATATCCTGACGAAAGCGGAAGTGCACAAGATCAGCCTCAAGCAGAAAGGCTCTTCCACCTTGGGAGGCCGGGAAGTATGGTTCGACTGGGACGTACTCCGGTTAAATTACGATGGACGGGGAGAAGAGCTAGGCGAGTTCCATAGCAACGATCAGATATTGGTGATCCTGCCGAACGGCGATTTCTACGTCACGAATTTTGACCTTAGCAATCACTACGAGTCCAATATCATGGTCATCGAGAAATACCAGCCGAGCAAGATATGGACTGCCGTATTATACGACGCGGATCAGAAATATTATTATATCAAACGATTCCTGCTGGAGGTAAACACCCGGAAGCAGAATTTCCTAGGAGAGAATCCGAAGAACCGCTTGATGTTGCTTACGGATGAGGTCTATCCTCGTATCGAGGTGATCTTCGGAGGCCACGACGCCTTCCGGGAGGCTCTCATCCTCGATGCCGACGAATTTATCGCGGTGAAAGGCTTCAAAGCCAAAGGTAAACGAATCTCTACATTTGAGGTCGAGACAATCAATGAGCTGGAACCGAATCGCTTCGTCCCTTCCGAAAACGCATCGGAATCAGACGATACCGAAGGCAATGAGGAGGGAAACGACACTGACGACGGGCAGAGTACCACGGATATTATCGATGAAATTACGGGACAGATGAAATTGTTTGACGAATAACCTATGAAAGCTATCACCTGTTTGATTGGTTTGTTCCTGCTGTTTCTCGCGTCACCGGCCAAGGCCCAGTCCGATGGAGACGAGATCCCTTGGTCTATCAACAGCGGGACCATGGTCGGTATAGGAAGCTACAACCTAATGGACACCTATTTATCTCCCAGCATGGAAGATAAGAAATATACAGGCCCCGGATTACGGGTAATGAATGAACGGATGAAGAGGGTCCGACTGGCAAACTATCGGGTATCCAGACAGCAAATCATAAGCGTCGATCTGGCTAGCACGGATAATGCTGCCTCTACCGCTACGGATTTCGCGGGCTTTATCGATTATACGTTGGGTTACTATTATCATTTGCCCACGGTATTGCCGGATTTAAAGCTTCTGGCGGGTGGTGCCGTGCATGGCATGGGTGGTTTTATATACAATACCCGCAACGGAAATAACCCGGCCTCGGCGAAAGCGGATATCGATTTGAACATCTCCGCCATGGCGATCTATAAGTTACGCGTCAAGGAATATCCTATGACGCTGCGCTACCAGTTCACGATCCCCTTTGCCGGTGTTTTATTCTCCCCCCATTACGGGCAATCGTATTACGAGATCTTCAACCTAGGGAATGCTTCGGGAGTGGTGCAATTCAATTCCTTCCATAATAAATTCGCCATGAAGAACTTTTTCACGGTAGATTTCCCGGTTTGTAATTTTACGATACGGGCAGGTTACCTAAACAGCTCTTACCGTACAGATGTCAATGGGATACAGTCTCATATAATCTCTCACTCTTTTATGATCGGCCTCGTGAAAGAATTTATCTCTTTCGGAGGAAAACGCCTAAAGAATACCCAGCGGTTCAGAAGCGCTTATTATTAAAAGGAAATCAAATGAAACGATACCTTATATATATATGTATATCTCTCGGATTCCTGTTTACCGGATGTGAGAAATCGGACGAATACGTGGCCTCCCCACAGGAGAACTTTGAGGCGCTTTGGAAAATATTGGATGAGAATTACTGCTTCTTCGAATACAAGGACATTGATTGGAACGAGGTTCACGACCGTTATAAGACGCAGATAAGCGATACGATGAACCAATACGTCCTATTTGACGTATTAGGCGATATGCTAAACGAGCTGAAAGACGGGCATACCAATTTGATATCCACCTTCAATATGTCCCGCTATTGGGATTGGTATCTCGATTATCCGGATAATTTCGACTCGGACATACAAGAGAATTATCTCGGAAGGAACTACTCGATCGCCGGAGGACTTAAATACACGACATTGAGTGACGGGCAGATCGGGTATATTTACTACGGTAGCTTTTCCAGTTCGGCCGGCGAAAGCGGTTTGGATCACATATTCTATCAATTCAAGGATTGCAAAGGTTTGATCTTCGATATCCGGGATAATGGCGGTGGCATGTTATCAAACGCCGATCGCATCGCTTCCCGTTTCTTGGAGGAAAAGATACTGACCGGCTATATCCAACATAAGACGGGTAAAGGGCACGATGACTTTTCCGAACCTTATCCCCTTTATCTCTCACCTTCCGAGCGTATCCGCTGGTTACGCCCTGTCGTGGTCTTAACGAATCGTCATTGCTACAGCGCCGCCAACGATTTCGTGCAGAAAGTACGCATGATGCCTTATGTAACGACGATGGGAGATCGCACCGGAGGCGGTAGTGGCTTCCCCTTTAACTCCGAGTTGCCCAACGGCTGGGGTGTCCGTTTCTCCGCGTCTCCCATGCTAGATGTAAACAAACAGCATACGGAATTCGGTATCGATCCTACATATAAGGTTTCTATGACCCAAGAAGATATCGAGAAAGGTAAAGATACGATTATCGAGGCGGCGATCACCCACCTCTTGTCCGAGACCGAGAAGAAATAAGGTTTCGCTAAAAAAACAACGCAAATATTTGCAAGTTTATAAAAAAGCATTACCTTTGCACACGATTCCAATGCGGCTGTGGTGTAATTGGTAGCCACGTCAGACTTAGGATCTGATGCTTCACGGCGTGGGGGTTCGAGTCCCTTCAGCCGCACAAATCCAGAAATCCTTGTAAGTTCGCTTACAAGGATTTTTTAGTATGGATAAACCTCCTCCATATATACAAGCACTGTGAAGATCAAGGATTACAAACAACATCCAAACTGTTAATTTTAGAAGATTTTATGCCTATTCTGTATAGTTTCAAATTCAAAAACATTTTTTATACCGGGCAGACATGTTGTTTAACACAAGTTATACTCAAAACCCTTGACAAAGGGGCTTTACAAGCTTATCTTTGCATTGTGGTTTTTTCATAATAGTATTAGATTTAAGGTTAACAAAGTTTGGTTAGGGCTTGTCGTGAGACAGGCTTTAATTATTTATAGGGGTTTCATTCGTTTATAGATGCTTCCCGGCATCGATTTTATCTTTCCATCCAATTCCAACTCAAAGAGCAGAGAAGATAATTGATGTACCGGAAGATTCAAGGCTACGGACAATTCATTGATATGAGATTCCTTTCGCATTTCCAAGAACGACAAGATCCGTTCACTCTCCTCGTTCTCAGGAAATAATAATTGGGTTTGGACCGGTAACGCATCTGTCTTTTGAGCGACATCCCAACGCATCGCCATGATTAAATCGTCAGCGCAAGTGATCAAGCCTCCTTTATTCTGCCGGATTAAGCCATTACATCCTTTAGAGTTGATATCCGTTACCCGGCCCGGAAAGGCATAGACATCCCGGCCATACGAGAAAGCGATATCCGCCGTGATCAAAGAGCCTCCTTTCTCCGCCGATTCAATAACGATCGTGGCATCCGCCAGACCGGCTACGATCCGGTTTCGCCGGATAAAGTTCTGCCGATCCGGATTCGTCCCGCTAGGAAAGTCGGTCAATAAACCTCCCCGCTCCAACATCTCGACCGCCGTAGAGCGATGCACGGGAGGATAGATACGATCCAAACCATGCGCCAATACGCCCACCGTGGGCAATTGGTTCTTCAACGCATTCCGATGGGCGCAAATATCGATGCCATATGCGAGTCCGCTAACGACCAATAGATCCGGGAAAATCACGGACAAATCCCGCAATAAACGCTCGGTCACTTCCTGCCCATAAGCGGAGGCCCTACGAGTACCCACAACGCTGATGATATGGGCGGCGTTTAAATCCGCGTTCCCCTTGAAATAAAATAAAACCGGAGCGTCCGGGCATTCCCGCAGACGTTCCGGATAATTCATATCTTTCAAGAAATAGATAGAGAGACCATTCTTTTGGGCAAAAGCCAATTCTTTCTCTGCCCGTAAAAGCACATCCGCCCGCTTAATCTCGGCGATAATCGAATCGCCGATACCCGATATCTTCTCTAGCGACTGGCGCTTTTCCGTAAACACGGCCTCCGCATCTCCCAACGCTTCCAGAAGATGGCGGGCTAGGATATCTCCCACCCCATTAATCATAGTAAGGCCAATTTGGTAAATCTGTTTGTCTGTCATTTATGCTTGTTTTGATTCTATTCGCTTTAGCATCTCATCGAAATATTCTCCTCTGGTTAATTTGCCATTCTCTACGACAACGGATTCCACGACTCCTTTAGTAGCCAGCGCCCCATCGGATTCCCGGTAAATATCTTGCTCGAACACCAGTTTCACCCCTTTCTTATATACATTCAGGCAAGAAGTATACCGATCGCCGCTCCGCAAGGAGTTCTTGAACTGGATATCCACACGGGCCACAAAAGCATCGATGCCCTTCTCATGCATGGCGCCGAAGTTCTCACCCAACGACTCTAGAAACTCATGCCGGGTATGCTCCATATAATGCTGGTAATTGGAGTTATTCACCACGCCTTGCAAATCGCACTCGTAATCGCGAACCTTGTCTGTCAGTTTAAAAATATATTCCTTCATTATCGTAGTTCTTTTTCGATTTGTACTTTCTCCATTTTATAAAGACGATCGGACGGGCGGATCTTCTCGGACATCTTTATCGAGAAGCGTTCCCCTTTCACGGTCTCCTCCACCGGTTTCAGGTCTACCCGGATCTCATCGACGGTCTGCATAACGGCTCCGGTCGTGGGACCCGTTACCAAGATCTCATCGCCTACTCTCAAGGAACCGGACTCCATCTCAAACTCGGCGACACCGATTCCGCTGAAGTATTTGATACCCCGTGCCACGTACACTTTCTTACGGGTAGCACCGGAGCCATATTTACTGCTCCATTCACCCAACCGTTGTCCCAGATAGTAGCCATCCCAAAAGCCACGGTTAAAGACTGCCTTCAGACGTTCATCCCAAGCGGCAATCTTTTCGTCTGTAAACGTATCATCCAGATAGGCCTTTATCGCTTCTTTATAACATTCCACCACCGTACGCACATACTCAGGACCGCGGGCACGTCCCTCAATCTTGAATACACGCACACCCGCATCCATCATCTTATTCATAAAATGAATGGTCTTCAAGTCTTTCGGTGACATGATATATTCATTGTCGATATCCAGTTCCACATCCGTCTCCTTATCGCGAACCGTATAAGAACGGCGGCATACCTGCATACAGGCACCCCGATTGGCCGAGTGATTCATTTCGTGCAGAGACAAATAGCACTTACCGGAGACTGCCATGCACAAGGCACCGTGACAGAACATTTCAATACGAATCTGCTCTCCGCTCGGACCGCAGATATTCTCTTCCCGAATCTGACGATAAATCTCGGCCACCTGTTCCAGATTCAACTCACGGGCCAGCACTACGACATCGGCAAACTGGGCGTAGAATTTCAAGGCTTCCGCATTCGATATGTTCAATTGAGTAGACAGGTGTACTTCCTGACCGATCTGACGGGCATAGTTCATTACCGCTACATCGGCAGCGATCACCGCTGATATTCCTGCCGCTTTAGCCGCGTCCACAATGGTACGCATCAAAGGAATATCCTTATCATAGATAATGGTATTAACGGTCAGATAGCTTTTCATTCCATGTTCATCACACGTCTGAGCTATCTCACGCAAGTCATCAACGGTAAACGTATTGGCAGAACGGGCACGCATGTTAAGGTTTTCTATACCAAAATAGATAGAATCGGCTCCAGCCTGAATGGCTGCCGCAAGGGATTCACGCGAACCGACAGGCGCCATTATTTCAAAATCTTTTATATTCATTTTACTATCTGATAATCATTTAAATGTGATAGGAGAATGCAAAGGTACGAATTAATCCGTATCCGTGAAACTTACCTCAACAAATAGTTCTTTCAGTTTTTATCCGTACCTTTGCACCGCAAAAAGAAGTATCGATTATGAAAATAAGCCATATAGACCTGGGAGAACACCCTATACTACTCGCCCCGATGGAGGACGTGACAGATCCTGCTTTCCGCCTGATGTGCAAAAAGTTCGGAGCTGACATGGTATATACTGAATTTGTATCGAGCGATGCACTGATACGCGCTGTCAGCAAGACTGCACAGAAACTGAGTATCAGCGATGAAGAACGCCCTGTAGCCATTCAGATTTATGGTAAAGATACGGAAACGATGGTCGAAGCTGCGAAGATCGTAGAGCAGGCGCAGCCCGATATTCTCGACATAAACTTCGGCTGCCCCGTGAAGAGAGTAGCAGGAAAAGGAGCAGGAGCAGGAATGCTGCAGAATATTCCGAAGATGCTGGAAATTACCCGTGCCGTAGTGGACGCAGTCAAAATACCTGTCACAGTAAAAACCCGTTTGGGATGGGACGCCAACAATAAAATCATTGTAGATCTGGCAGAACAACTACAGGATTGCGGCATTGCCGCACTGACCATTCACGGTAGAACCCGTGCGCAGATGTACACCGGAGAAGCAGACTGGACACTGATCGGAGAAGTAAAGAACAATCAAAGGATGCACATTCCTATCATTGGCAACGGAGATGTGACAACGCCCCAACGCTGCAAGGAGTGTTTTGACCGCTACGGAGTAGATGCCGTCATGATCGGTCGTGCCAGCTTCGGACGTCCCTGGATATTCAAGGAAGTAAAGCATTATCTGGAAACAGGGGAGGAATTGCCGCCACTCAGCTTTGAATGGTGTATGGAGGTACTTCGCCAGGAAGTGATTGACAGTGTGAATCTGCTTGATGAACGCAGGGGCATCTTGCACGTGCGCCGCCACTTGGCTGCCAGTCCGTTGTTCAAAGGGATTCCTAATTTTAAAGAGACTCGTATTGCCATGTTGCGGGCAGAAACGAAAGAAGAATTGTTCCGGATATTCGAAACAATTCCTGAAAAAGTAAATTCTCTTTTAGATTAGTTTTACTTAAACATCGGCTGCGCAAACCACTTCTTGAACATCCACGTCGCCACAACATACAACAAGAATGCAGAGAAGAAACCTACGATCGCATCGATAACGTAGTGTGCCTGAATATACACGGTAGCCCCGCAAAGCAGCATATAGAAAGGGATCAGACAGGCAAACAACTTCTTACTTCCACGCCATGCCATAATCATAAGAATGGTAGAAATACCGACATGCGAACTGGGGAAAGCTGCCGTAGGACGCTCTCCCACTTGCTGCGAACCTTCTACCAAACTGTAAAAGAAGCCATGTTGATAGCCCGGACCGGGAAGTAACTCCTGATTGTTATTGAAATAATCGCCGATAGCCGGGAAAATTCCTTTAGATACATTATCAAAACCTATAGCCGGGAAGTAGAACTGCGGCCCTGCTACCGGAACAAAGATATAAATCAGATAATAGATAAAGAAAGAAGTTACCAGTACAAACGACATCTTCTCAAACCATTCAAACTTATAGATAAAATAAAACACCGTCACAATGAGCATCATCGGATAATAAAAGAAATATCCCATATTGAATGCTTCACTGACCAAAAGATGCGGGAATGTATGACAGAACCAGATAGCAGGTTGCCCATTGAAGATAAACTGCTCGGTTATAGCAAACACATGGTCGAGATTCGGAAAGAACCGGTTAAACTCAAACGTATCCGGATACCAGTAGGAAAGCAGGCTCATCTGAATAGCAACACGTACAAACGCCGAAAACTTGCAAGGAGCCAGCCGATAAAGATACATCAGCAGAAAAGTCATTGTAGCGATCATCGCCCTAT
>OGOD01001600.1_pt1 | contig 13432 bp, 14 predicted proteins | sample 1573631 | NCBI WGS metagenome assembly OGOD01 (sample SAMEA2581895, study PRJEB24529) | metagenome | biome: Human gut stool | place: China | collected 2011
CATAGATCTCCATTGTATACTGGAAAAATTGAAGGAACAGGCCCAAGATATTGTCCATCTATTGAGGATAAAGTTGTAAGATTTAGTGATAAACCAAGACATCAAGTATTTATTGAGCCAGTAGGTCTTGATACTGATGAAATGTATGCTCAAGGGATGAGTTCATCACTTCCAGAGGATGTTCAAATTGCAATGTATAGAACTTTACCTGGTTTAGAGCACTGTGAATTTACAAGACCTGCTTATGCAATAGAGTATGATTCAATTGATCCCTCAAAATTAAAATTATCATTAGAATATAAAGATATAGATGGTTTATTTTTTACAGGACAAACAAATGGAACTTCTGGATATGAGGAAGCTGCGTGCCAAGGCTTAATTGCAGGAATTAATAGTGCATTAAAAATAAAAGGAAAAAATCCTGTTATTTTAGATAGAACTCAAGGATATATTGGAGTTTTAATAGATGATATTGTTACAAAAGGAACCAATGAACCATATAGAATGATGACTTCTAGGGCTGAATATAGGTTATTGCTTCGCCAAGATAATGCAGATTTAAGATTAACTGAGATTGGGCACGAAATTGGGCTTATATCTGAGGAAAGATATCAAAAATTTTTACAGAAAAAAGCTAATATTGAAAAAGAAATGGAAAGATTAAGAAAAACCATTGTAAAACCATCTGAAAAAGTAAATAAATTTTTAGAGGAAAAAGGAACAACACCATTATCTACAGGTTCTAAACTTTCTGAATTACTAAAAAGAACCGAAATTAGATACAAAGATTTAGCTCAAATTGATGAAAATATGCCTGAACTTTCAGCTCAAGAAAAAGAAGAAGTCGAAATTCAAATAAAATATGAAGGATATATAAAAATGGAAGAAGAACAAGTAGCTAAATTTAAGAAAATGGAAAGTAAAACTCTTTCAGAAGATATTATATATCAAGATATAAAAGGATTAAGCTTAGAAGCTAGACAAAAATTGGATAAAATAAAACCATTGTCTATTGGTCAAGCTTCAAGAATATCAGGAGTTTCACCTGCTGATATAAATGTACTTTTAATTTATTTACAAATGAAAAATAAAGCTTAAAAGAAAGGAAAAAGTTAAATGGAAAATAATTTTAATGATGAATTAAGAAAATTATTAAATGAAATTAATGTAGATATAACAGAAAATCAAATATCAAAGTTTTATGAATATATGAATTTACTTTTAGAATGGAATGAAAAAATAAATTTAACAGCAATAACTAAGCAAGATGAGATAATTTTAAAGCATTTTGTGGATTGCCTTACAATTCAAAAATATATTGTTAAAAATAAAAAAATAGTTGATATTGGAACAGGGGCAGGATTTCCCGGAATACCACTTGCAATTATGAATGAAAGTAATAATTTTGTTTTAGTAGATTCTTTAAATAAAAGAATAAATTTCTTAAATGATGTTAAAGAAAAAATAAAGTTAGAAAATATGGAAGCTATACATTCAAGAGCAGAGGAATTTTGTCAAAATAAGAAGTATAGAGAAAAATTTGATATAGCTGTATCAAGAGCAGTTGCAAATTTAAGTGTTTTAGCAGAATATTTACTTCCAGCAGTAAAGGTTGGTGGACAAGTTATTTGTATGAAAGGAAGCCAAGTAGAAGAGGAATTAAATGATGCTAAGTTTGCTTTAAAGGAATTAGGTGGAAAAATAAAATCAGTAGATGAATTTTGTTTACCAGGAACTGATATGAAGAGAAATGTAATTATAGTTGAAAAAATTAAAGAAACTCCTAAAAAGTATCCAAGAAAAGCAGGAACACCTGCAAAACAACCTTTAAAATAGTTTTTATATAAAATTGATAATGTTAAACAAAGCGTGGAACATTATCAATTTTTTTGTGGAACAATTTTTAGAATGTTCGGTATGCGTAATACTCAGAGGTTATTTTTGTCACATTTTGTCGAATTTTGTCGAAAAATGTCGAAAGTATTATAAAAATTTAGTACAAATAAGCTCAACACTAGTCGTTTCAATATATAGAATACTTCTATTTCAATTTAAAGTAAAACGTAAAATATAAAATTCAAAAAATAAAAATTTTATATTGACATTTTAGTAATATTTGTATATTATTATTTATATTAAAATTGGTTGAAAAAAAGAGAAAAGAATCAAAGAAAAAAGCTAACATAAAAACAAAATGTACCAAAAAGAACTGGTCCTTTTGGTACAAATGGAGGAAGAAAATTGGGAAAAATAGTATCAGTAGCAAATCAAAAGGGTGGTGTTGGTAAAACAACCACAACAGTAAATTTAAGCACAATTTTAGCAAAAAGAGGGAAAAAAGTATTATTAATAGATACAGATCCACAGGGAAATGCAACAAGTGGTCTTGGAATAGAAAAAGAATCTGATTTATCAACTTATGATTTGTTAATAACAGATGTGGCAGCAGAAGATATAATACAAGAAACTGGAATCAAAAATCTATATATATCACCATCTAATATGAACTTAGCGGGAGCTGAAGTACAGTTAGTTTCTATGATGTCAAGAGAACAAAGAATGAAAGAAAAATTAGATGTTATAAAAGATAAATTTGATTTTATTTTAATAGATTGTCCACCATCACTAGGACTAATTACATTAAATGCATTTACTGCATCAGATAGTGTACTTATACCAGTGCAATGTGAATACTATGCTTTAGAGGGACTTGGGCAACTTTTGAACACTGTTGAACTAGTAAGAAAACACCTAAACAAAAATTTGTATGTTGAAGGTGCAATTTTAACAATGTATGATATAAGGACAAACCTTGCAAACCAAGTAGTTAGAGAGGTTAAGAGATTTTTTCAAAACAAAGTATATAAAACAGTAATACCAAGAAATGTAAAGGTTAGTGAAGCACCAAGTTATGGAATGCCAATAACAATATATGATCCAAAATCAAAAGGTGCAAGAAGTTATGAAAAATTTGCAAAAGAATTTTTAAAATGGAACGAACTAGAACAAAAAGCAAGAGCATCAAGATAAATAATATAGGGGAGGAACAGTAGAAATGGTAAAAAAGACAGGTTTAGGAAAAGGGTTAGATGCATTATTTTCAATGCCAGTTGTTGAAGAAGAGAAAATGCAATCAGATGATTCTTTACAAAGCTTAAAATTAATAGATATAGAACCTAACAGAGAACAACCAAGAAAGTTTTTCGATGAAGAATCAATAGGAGAACTTGCAGAATCAATTAAAATGTATGGGGTTATACAACCAATAGTTGTTACTAAAAAAGAAGGATATTATGCAATTATTGCTGGAGAAAGAAGATGGAGAGCCGCAAAAAAAGCAGGACTTACAGAAATACCAGCAATTATTAGAGATGATGATGATAGGAAAAATAAAGAAATTTCTTTAATAGAAAATATGCAAAGGGAAGACTTAAATGCTTATGAAAAAGCTGCAGGAATAAGAGCTTTAATGGAAGATTATAATATGACACAAGAAGAAATTGCAAAAGTATTAGGAAAAGGAAGAAGTAGTATTGCTAATTCTGTTAGAGTTTTAAATTTAAGTCCAGAAGTTTTAGAATTTGCAAAACAAGGAAAACTTACAGAAGGACACTGTAAAGCACTTCTTGCTATTACTGACCCAGCCAAGCAACTAGAAATGGCTAAAAGAATGATAGAAAGAGGAGATTCTGTAAGACAAGCAGAAAAGAAAATACATCATCAAAAAAACAATAAAAATACAGCAGAAAAATATGCAGCAGTATATAGAGACATAGAAGATAAATTTCAAGGATTTTTTGGAACAAAAGTAAAAATAGATGCAGGAAGACGTAGTGGAAAAATAATAATAAATTATACAAATAATGATGAATTAGAAAGAATACTTGGATTGATAAAACATGATTAAGGAACAGGAGGATTAAATTGAGTTTTTTACATAGTGATTTATTTTTAATAATTATATTTATATTGAACATAGTTTTGTTAATTGGCTCAATTATAAGTAATATTAGAATAAGAAATATACATAACAAAGATAAAATTTTTATGGAAAAACTAGGGGACGGAAAAAATATAAAAGAAGATTTAGATAATTATATGAGAAGAGTTTCAGGCTCAGAAGAAGAAATTAGAAAACTTTCATTATATTATAAAGAATTAGATAATAAAACTAAAAATTGCATTCAAAAAGTAGGAATTTATAGGTATAATGCATATAAAGACACTGGAAGTGATTTAAGTTTTACAGTATGTTTATTAGATGAAAAAAATAATGGAGTAGTATTTAATGGAATATATTCAAGAGATATGTCAAATATTTATGCAAAACCAATTGAAAATGGTATGTCTAAATATAAAGTTACTCCAGAGGAGCAAGAAGCTATAAATAGAGCAATGGTAAAAATTTAGGGTATTTAAAAAATATCCTAAATTTTTTTATGTCTATTGTCAAAATAAAATTTTATTAGTATAATTTTGAATATAGGAGGGGGTAAATTTGAAAAATAAAAAAATAATAGCAATAATTATACTTATTATTTTAACAATTTCTATAATAATAGGAATATGTAAAAAAAATGTACAAACAGAAGAACTACAAAGCATAAAATCAGAAAAACAACTTATGTCAATTTATAATAATCAAAATGACAAAGGGAGTATAATACCTAAAATTTTAGGAGGAATTCCGTATGCTTGTCTAGAAACAGGATTTTTAATGGGAGGAATAAATGGCTCTTTAGGAGTAACAACAGATTCAAGTACTATAACAAATGGTGGAATAAATAGTGTTCTAGAATCTGCTGTTGATACATCAACTGCAAAAAAAGGAAATTCAAACCAAAAGGAAAGTACGAGTTCTGAAAACGATTATTCAACAACAAATATCCAAGTTGAAAATGTTGATGAAGCAGATATAACAAAAACAGATGGAAATTATGTATACTCTATCTCAGAAAATAATGTTTTAATAACAAATGTAGAAAATCCAGAAAATATGAAGATAGAAGCAAGTTTAAGCAATTCAGGATATGTGCCAGAAGATATAATTTTATATAATGGTAAACTTGTGGTTATATCTACAAATTACATATCATCAAGTCAATACACATATTATAATAATTCATCAAATGATAATACAATGGTTACAACTTATGATATATCAGATAAAACAAGAATAAAAAAGATAAATGAATATGTAGTGTATTCAAGATATTATACATCAAGGTGTATAAATGGACAGCTTTTAGTTATATGTTCTGATATGTTAAGAAAAGAAAATGATAAAATTGTGACATATTATATGGAAAATAATGAGAAAAAAGAAATTGGTTTAAATAATATAAAATATTTAAAAGGAGAAGCTACAAATTATCAAACAATTATAGCAAGTGCTAATTTAAACACAAACGAAAGTGTAAAATTAAGTGAATATTTATTTAATATTGAAAATGCTTATGTTTCAGAAAATAATATTTATTTAGTAAATAGTGAATATAATAATAATAAAACACCAATTTTTGAAAATATAAAAAACCTTTTATTAAAAGGAATTATAGGTTGTATAAGAAATATTGAGATGGCAGATTATGACTATAATAAATATACAACTATATACAAATTTAAAATAAATGATGATGGAAGTTTAAAATATAATAATAAAACAAAAGAAGAAGGCTCAACAATAAATCAATTTTCACTAGATGAATATCAAAACAATCTAAGAGTTGCCTTATCAGGAAATGAAGGCTCAAGGATTGTAATATTTGATGAAAATTTAAAAAAGATTGGAAGCACAGAATATTTGTCAAAAGGCGAGAGAATGTATTCAACAAGATTTTTAGAAAATAAAGCATATATGGTCACATATAAAAATACAGACCCATTATATGCAATAGATCTATCTATACCAACTTCTCCAAAAGTATTAGGAGAACTAAAAATACCAGGATATAGTACATATTTACATCCTTATGACGAAAATCATTTAATTGGTATTGGAATGGAAACAAAGGAAAAAGTATATAGGGATTCATTTGGAAAAGTTAAAAGAACAACAGCAATAATTACAGGAATGAAAATGGCTTTATTTGATGTAAGTGATATAAATAATCCTATTCAAATTTCAAAAACTGTAATAGGAGACAGTAGAACAACTTCTGCAATATTAACAAATCATAAGGCATTATTATTCTCAAAAGAAAAAGGATTACTTGCAATACCTGTAAATAAATATGAATCTGATTTTGAAATAAATGTAAATAATGAAGATAATATAAGTGATATGGAAAGTATCTACACAAAATATAATAAAACTTATACAGCAGAAGGATATTTTGTTTATAATATTAACTTAACAGATGGATTCAAATTAAAGGGAATTATTGAACACGAAAAAAATACAAGTATAGGATATTCTTATGGAGAAAGCAAACTTTTAAGAGGTCTTTGGATAAATGATAATTTATTTACTGTATCTGAAGATATGATAAAAGTAAATAAACTTGATGATTTAAGTTTAATTTCAGAATTAAAATATAAAAATAGGTAAATATAGAAAAAATTTAATAATTATGTTTTTTAATTAAAATTAGAAAGGAATGAATATATTATGAATGAAGAAAATATAGAAGTAAGAAATAAAAGTGCAATGGCAGTAGCAAGTTTGCCATTAGGAATAATATCAATAATATTAAATTTATTTTGGTATATTAGCCTTCCTACAGGAATTCTTGCAATTATATTTGGAACTAAAACTATAAAAAGATTTGGAAGCAAAATAGGAAAAGCAGGATTAGTTACAGGAATTGTGGGAGTATCATTATGTGTATTTGCATATATAAGTGCAATTATTTTAATTCTAATTTATGAATATATGTAAATAAATAATTGTTTAAGAGATAGATTTTTTGGTAAAAATGAGAAAAATAGCCTAAAAATTAGGAAATAAAAAAAATAATAAAAAACTATTGACAAACAACTAAAAAATATGTTAGTATATAAACTGTTGTTGATGAAGGTCAAAAACAGTTGGAGAGGTGGTCGAGTTGGTTTATGGCACCAGTCTTGAAAATTGGCGTAGGTTTGTAGCCTACCGTGGGTTCGAATCCCACCCTCTCCGCCAAAAAGAACGTAGAAAAATTGTCATAAACAATCTTCTACGGTTTTTTTATAATTATATATATACAATTTGGAGAAATACCCAAGTGGTGAAGGGGACAGTTTGCTAAACTGTTAGGTCGAGTAATCGGCGCGAGGGTTCGAACCCCTCTTTCTCCGCCAAAAAAATAAGATTTGCATTAATTATGCAAATCTATTTTTAGTTATACATTAAAAGTCTTAAAGCAAACTTAAAAACACTCATACCGTGAGAAACATTAAGCCTAGGGATTTCATAAATATTATCATTCCTACTAGCTTTTTTATAATCTTTTTTATTTGGTCCATATCTAAAAGCCATTTTATAATTACTTTCTTTTAAACAATCTTCTATATTATCATTATATTGGCCAAAAGGATAACAAAGAATATCATTATTAGGATAAAAATTATTAAAATCTTTTATATCTTGCATAAGAACATCTTTATTCTGATTAATTGCACCTTGATAATGTAAATTATAAGAGTGAGAATATATTTCGATATTAGGATATTCATTTTTTAAATTTTCTAATAAATCTTTTGTCATATATGTCTTTATATTGCCATTCCATTCATTTGTAGTTGAATTATCAATAAAAGAACCAACAACAAATACAGTAGCATTCATATTATATTCTTTTAAAAGTTTAAAGGCATATTCGTAATTTGATAAAAATCCATCATCAAAAGTTATAAGAACACTTTTATAAGGAAGATTTAAGTTTCCTATTTTCCAATTGTAAAATTCATCCATAGTTAATGTTTTATAATTATTATTTTTTAAGTAATCTAAATGTTCTTTAAAATTATCTGTTGTGATGGTCCAATCCGATTCTTCTGGATAATTTTCTTTTTCGTTTTGTGTTGCAATATTATGGTAACATAAAACTGGAATTTTTGGATTTTTATATAAATATGTCAAAGTTATTATTGATAGTATTAATATAAGTAACAATATTGTTATTAGAATATTTTTTTTTGTTAAAAGTAATGTTATTTTAGATGAATTCATAAAAATTAAAGTCCTTTCTGTAATTTGTTAATATAAATTTTTTTTATTGTACTATTTGATATTTTTTTTGTCAACAAAATTTTTTTCTAGATATATGTGAAATGCGAAGCATTCCAAGTATTGACAAATTAGTAGAATTAATGTAAAATTAAGATTGAGGCAGTTAATATGTTGATTGCAACATATAAAAATATTGTCGAAAATTTGAATAAATATTGCAAAAAAAAATAAAAAGATTTATAATAAGGAAGAATAGTGGGTGATAAAGATGAAAAAATGTTTAAAAATAATAATTTTAGTTTTAATATTTAGTTTTCTTATAAGCTCACAATATTCTATTTTCGCAAAAGGCGGAGGCGTTGAAAGAGAAGATTGGCGTGACAAAGGCGATAGTGAAGCAACTATAGATACGAGTATAACAGGAGATGGTTTTACAAAAGCCCTAAATCCTGATGGAATAAGTGGAACAGCGGAACAATTATCTAATCCATTTGTAAAATTTATTCACGAAGTTGTAAATCCAATATTAGGATTTATTCAAATAATAGGAGGAATTTTAACAGTTGTATCAATTGCATTATTTGGATTTGGAATGTTATTAACAGGAAATGAGCATTTGTCTGGAGAATTAGGATTAAGAATGATGGGAGGACCTCATGGAGGTGGAGGACCAGAAGCAAAATTGGAATTACTAAATTTTGGAAGAAGATTATTAATAGGAGCAGTATTATTATTTTGTAGTGCAAGTATAGTAAAATTCGTATTTTATGTATTTAATATATAGGAAGAAATATATAAGAAAGTGGGTGATTGAAATATGAAAAAAATATTTATATCAACAATTGCTTTTATAATAATATTTTTAACAAGTTCAATCACATCCGTATATGCGACAGATAAGTCAGGAAAGTCGACAGCAGATGATGGAAGTTGGGTAAGTAAAGCTTTTTCAGCGGCATCAACATTTATGAATGAACCGACAAAGGATTTTAAAGGAATACTAAGTCCAACATTTACATTATTTCAAAATATAGTAAAGGCAATAAATAGAATATTAATAGTTTTGCTTGCAGGAATATCAACAATAGCACTTTCAGTAACAGGTGTTAGGTATCTAGCAAGTGGAGCATCACCAGAGCAAAGAGACATTGCTAAACAAAGTTTACATACAATTTTTATAGGAATGGCATTTGGTTTTGGAGCATTTGTAATATGGAGAGTTGCTATGGCAATAGTTTCTATAATGATAGCTTCATTCGGAAGAGCTGGTTAAAAAGATATTAAATTTAAAAAAATATATATTTATGGGAAAGGGGGAGTACGTATGAAAACAGTTTATAAAGTATTTGCTATTTTAATGATAGCTGTATCTATGTTTGTAATTATGCCTAACAATATGTGTTTTGCAGATGCTACTAATGCAATTAGTAAAGTAGAGAATGAGGCTAAAAGTGATAATGCAACAACAGCTGCAGAAGGATTGGCATCAGTAATAGGAAAACTATTAGGATTTTTACAAGTAGCATCAGGAATTGTTGCAGTCTTAATGATAGCTATTGTAGGATTTAATTATATTATTTCAACACCAGAAGTAAAAGATGAAATGAAAAAGAAAATGTTACCAATTATAATTGGTATAGTATTAGTTTTCGGTGCAACATCAGTTGCTAAATTCTTGATTGGAGTAGCAGCATAATTAAAACAAAGGCAGTTTATGGTAAATTTTATCATAAACTGTTTTTTTTTGTTCATTTTTATGTTATAATAAAAATGATAGAATTTTTTTAGTATTTTAGACAAAAGAAGGGAGAGATCTATATGAATGTATTAAAAAGATTGCCAGAATTAATTTTAATAAGTTTGTTAGTGATAAATATTTTTAGTCCAAATTTTATATTAGCAGCAAAGTTAAGTGATGATGTAGGTGGATTTGAATCAGAGCTAACACAAGATGCTGTACTGAAAACAAAAAGCTTAAAGATAGTTGTTAATAGACTTCTTGGCTTTTTGAGAATAATATCAGGATTAGTTCTAGTTTTAGTCTTGGGAACAACAGGATACAAATATATTGTTGCAACACCTGAAATAAAAGGAGAATTAAAGAAAAGAATGTTACCAGTTATTCTAGGTATAATATTAGTTTTTTCGGCAGTTTCAATTGCTGGATTTATTTTAGGAGCGATAGGAGGATAAAATTATGAAAAAAGCAGAAAAAATGTTAATAATATTTATGATTATAATTTGTAGCTTTGTAATTATTCCTCAAAGTGAAGTGAGAGCAGATGATGAAGCGAAGGAAGAAAGTATATCTGTTAGTGGAATCGTAAAAGGGATACGTCCCACAGATCCAACAGAAGATAAGTACTCAGATTTGGCCGAAGTTGTAGGAAAAATTTTAGGCTTTTTACAAATAGCTTCTGGAATAACAACAGTTATTATGATAGCATTTTTAGGATTTGAATTAATAACATCAATGCCAGAAACTAGAGAAGCAATAAAGAAGAAAATGTTTCCAATAATAATTGGAATAATGTTAGTTTTTGGTGCGACATCAATAGCAAGTTTTATAATAAGTGTAAATGGAGGTTAAAGCTCTTTAAATACATATGATAGAACACAAGTAGTTCAAAATGGAGAATAAATTTACAAAGATATTACGAAAATATTACAATTATATTAAAAAGTGCAATTTATGATATTTTTTATCATAAATTGTATTTTTTTTTTGCTTTTTATGTTATAATAAAAATGTATTATTAGATTTAAAAAAGGGAGTGATACTATGGCAGGAGGACCATATAATATACCAAGAAATACTAAAGGTGAAGGAAGATTTTTTTATATATTTACAACAAAAGCACTTATAGTAACTTCGGTTATGGCCGGAATGGCGTATTTTATTTTTAGATTAATAGGTAGTTTAATAAATTTTACATCATTAGGAATAATTTGTGCAGGAATATTTGGATTAATAGGTTTTGCTATAACATCATTCAAAATTCCAGATTCAAATAATTTTGAGCTTACAAGAAAAGCAGGAGGAGAATATATAGATCAAATAATAATGAGATATATAAAGTTTAAAATGCAAAAAAACAAAATATATACTTTTTTTACGGAGGAGAAGAATGATGAGTAATGATAATATGGTACAGCTATTAATATTATTAGCAGGAGTAATAGGAATTGTAGTTATAGTTTTAATTTTTGTATGGTTTACTATACGAGCAAAAGAAAAAAGAGCTGAAAGAGAAAAAGCAAGTGCAGAATACGAAAAAAGTCATGTAAAAAAATCACAGGTTATTTATACACCAGAATCAATAATTGACTTTATGGATTTCGATAGAATTGAAGATAATATGATAATCCAAAAAAGAGGAAAGTTTTTAATGGTTGTTGAATGCCAAGGTATAAACTACGATTTAATGTCAGAAATGGAAAAGGTTTCTGTAGAACAAGGATTTATATCATTTTTAAATACATTAAGACATCCTGTACAATTATATATACAAACAAGAACAATTAACCTAGAAAGAAGTATAGATGGATATAAGAGCAGATTATCAGATATAGATAAAAAATACCTAAGCTTACAAGATGAATATGATAGACTTTTAAAAGATAAAACATCATCAATAACAGAAATAGAAAAAGCAAAATATGAACTTGTAAAACAAAAAAACTTAAAAGAATATACAGAGGATATAATTAGAGATATTGAAAGACAAAGTTTAAATAGAAGTATTTTAAATAAAAGATATTACATAATTATTCCTTGTTATCAATCTGAAATAGTAGCAGGAGATTTTGATAAATCTGAAGTAAAAAATATGGCTTTCTCAGAATTGTATACAAGAGCAAGAGCTGTTATAAACTCATTATTTGCGTGTCAAGTAACAGGAAGAGTTTTAAATTCTGAAGAATTAACAGAACTTTTATATATAGCTTATAACAGAGATGAGTCAGACTTATTCTGGATGGAAAAAATTAAACAAGCAGGATTTGATGAATTATATTCAACAGCTCCAGATGCTATAGAGAAAAAACTAAAATTATTAGATAAAAAGATTGAAGAAGAATCAGTATCATTAGCAAATCAAAAAATTGGAGAAGCAAGAAGAGATAAAGAAATAAAAGCTATGGAAATGGAAAAAAATCAAGAAAAACTTGTTCAAAAAAAGGCAAAGGAAATAATTCAAAAACATAAGAGATATATTGGAGAAGATGTTGCAGAGAGTGCAATCGAAAAAATAGAAAAAGATAAAGACACACAAGCTAAAACTGAGAAGGAGGATTTAGAAAATGGCAATGTTCAAGAAAAAGGTAAGAGAGGAAGACCAAGAAGAAAAGCGTGAAGATGAATATAAGGTATTACATAAAAAAACTATAAAAGAAATAATAGCTCCAGCAGGTATAGATGCATCTAAACTTGATCATATGGAAATAGTATCTAATGTTACAAGATATGCAAGAAGTTTCTTTGTTTCAGGACTTCCAAGATCTTGTACTTTCCCAGAGTTATTTAGAAGTTTGTATATGTTTGGAGATATAAATACATCTATATATATTTATCCAGTTTCAGAGGCTAGTTCTCAAAATGATTTGAATAAGACTATTGTAGAACTAGAAACAGAAAGATTAATGGCAAGTGATAAAGGAAATATCAACAGAGAAAGTGATGTTTCTCAGAAAAGATATGAAACGGAAATTTTAAGAGACCAGATTGCTGCAGGATTTAATAAATTATATGAAGCATCAATTGTTTCTACATTGTTTGCTTATAGTAAAGAGGATTTGGATAAATTATCAAAATACATTTCAAAAAATACGATAAATAAAAAGATGAATTCAAATGAAATGGCAAAACTATTTGATATGACTGAAAAACAAACAGCTGATTTGTATAAATATTATGTTTTATGCGAAAATACAGATACAAAGATGAGTATAAATGAATTTACGAATTTTGTATTAAGTGATGTTTTAAATAGTGAATATGCAAGTGAATTTGATGAAGAAACAATAGCAAATATTAAATTACTAAATACATACAGTAATTTGAATACAATTAATAAAGAAATGACATCAAGTGAACTTTCAAATCTATTTGGAATAGATGAACAAACAGCAATAAAACTATTGTATTTGAAATATTCTGCACAAGACAGTGAATCTAAAATGAGCATTTCAGAATTTATAAACCAGGTTAATACAATAAATAATACAACAGATTATTTAAAATCATATGATTTATCAGCTTTACAAAAAGTAGCATTTTTT
>OGOD01001603.1_pt1 | contig 13391 bp, 12 predicted proteins | sample 1573631 | NCBI WGS metagenome assembly OGOD01 (sample SAMEA2581895, study PRJEB24529) | metagenome | biome: Human gut stool | place: China | collected 2011
AGCGATTTAGCACAAGCAATTACAAAGGATCCATATAATTTTGATTTTTTGACTTATTTATAGACATGTTATTTATACACCATCAATTTACGATAATCGGAATCGACCAATGCGAGAAAAAGCACTTCTTTTAAACCACTAGATTCAAGTATTCAAGTAACCGAAAAGCAGGGGCTAATTCCCCTGCTTTTCGGTTACTTCCAGATAATCCAACAGTGTACAGATAAAATCATTTCCTTTGATCCGTCCCAGACCGCCCTCGGCACAGGCAATCTCATTGTAAGCGGTCACCTTATCTTTGCGGATATTTCTGCCGCTGATCACGATCGGGACTGGATCGCCGCTGTGTTCTTTGCGCTCGCATGGAGTGGAGTGGTCGGCTGCCAGGGCGATGATGACGGGAACCTCGATCTGTCCCTTGATTCCTTTCATTACCTCGCCGATCAGGTCATTGTAGCAGTTGATAGCTTGGACCTTGCCAACGGGATTGTTGTCATGGCCCATAAGGTCAGTGGCTTTGTAGTGGAGGACAACGAAATCATAGGTTTTTAAGGCTTCTATAGCGAATCGGGCTTTTTTGTGGATGTCGGTATCTAGGTTTCCGGTAAATGACGGGTCGGTGAGAATGTCGAATCCAGCCATTCTGGCAACACCTAAAACAGTCCGCTCAGAGGCGATGCAGCAGGCAGAAAAGCCAAGGCGTTCGGTGATCTTCTCAGTTTTAGTCATCTGTCCGGCGCCTCTGGTGACGATGGCGTTGGCAGGTGGGAGACCAAGCCGTTCCCGGTTTTTATTTAAGGGGAGGTCTTTTAAGATCTCCTGGGCTTTCTGTAAAAACAGGTTTAAAACATTGGCGGTAAATGCGGCTTCCGGGGAATCATCTTTGGAAACCGCTTTTTTGATGGGCTGACCTTCCTTTTTAGGGTCTGTGTCGGAAACCTTGGCAGAAAGGCCGGGGCCACGAAATACCAGTACTGCACGGTGTTCCGTGGCTTCTTTAAAAAGCACCTGGATTCCATCGATCATTAAGCCATTTAAAGCAGCAGCAAGCTCATCGGTGCCGAGGCGAATCCGTCCGGCTCTCCGGTCAGAAATCAGTCCCTGGTTGTCTACGGTGGCAAAATTGCAGCGGAACGCGATGTCTCCGCCGATCAGTTCCATGCCGTCCCCAAATGCCTCGATGGGGCCGCGGCCTGGATAATCTTCCAGGCCGTATCCAAAGAGAATCAGGTGACCAAGATCGGTGCCTACCGGGATTCCTGCATGGTATAAGTCCATGATACCGCAGGAACCATTGGCGGCAAGCTGGTCTAAATTAGGGGTATGAGCATACTGGAGTGGGGTGTTCCAGTCAAGAATCTCACAGGGGCGGTCACCGACGCCGTCGGCGATGGCAAGTAAAATTTTATTTTTCATAGTGGGGATCTCCTCATGTAAACTGGTGTATAGTTACTACGCATGGATCGGAGTTTCCGAAATGGAAAATCTCTATTAATACAGTGAGCATCATTTATAAAATTACATTGATCCAGGTAAAGTAGATCAGTGACATGGAGCAGGCTGCGATAAAGCAGGAGACCAGTCCGAAGATCAACTCGTCTTTTACACTGAAATAGCCAGTTCCGAAGTATAAGGTGTTTACCTTGGAGTGAGGTGGCAGTGTGATGGTGGTGGAAATACCAAAGGCACAAACCAGAGCCAGTGGAACCGGGTCAATGCCGATGCCTTTTGCCAGACTGATGATCGCTGGGATCAGAATGGTAGTACGGACTGTCTTGCTGGTGAAAATCAGATGGCTGAATACAGTGATGAAGATCAGGATCACTGCAACCATAGCAGGATTCATTTTGTCCAGTCCGATGGCCTGTACCAGATGGTTGATGGCCCAGGTAGCGGCCCCCGTGTCATCTACTGCATTTCCCACGGCGTAAGCGCCTGCGGAGAACAGCATCAGATCCCATTTAATATTGGCTTCTTTCCATTTGATGACACCGATTCCTGGAAGCAGGCACAGAAGCATACCTAAAACTGCTGTCTGTTCGGTGCTGATCTTAAATCCGAACCAGGCTTTCTGGTAGTCGCCGGTTGCCCAAAGGGTCAGAGTCAGAAGGAAAATGAACAGGGCTTTCTTTTCTCTTGTGGAGATCGGTCCCATGTCTTCTAACTGTTTTTTCAGAGAAGCGGTGGCGTTGTTCATGACGTCGCCCATTTCACCTTTGTAATGAAACATTTTTAAACCAACTAGAAATGCGATGACGGTGGTTAAGACTGCCTGTGGAATGGAGCCTAACAGCCACTGCATATAACCTACGTTTCCACCAGCCTGCTCGTTGATAAACCCAACTGCCAGAACCTGTGCGGATGTGGCAGTCATAACCACGGAGGTGGCAAATGCATTGTTCTGCACACCCTGAAGCATCATCAATTTACCGAATTTACTCTTACCAGGTGCAGCTTTGTAGATCTCCAGGATTACCAGTGCAATCGGGACGATCAGGGAAGCGCGAGCTGTGGTAGATGGAACGAAGAATGCCAGGATAAAGTTCACGATTGCGAATACAACCAATACCTGGGCTGGTGTTTTGGCAAATTTCGTGGTCAGATAGAGGGCAATTCGTTTTCCTAAGTTTGTGGCACTCATGGCGGAGGTTAGGACAAATGCTGCGATCATTAGCCAGATAATGTCAAAGCCCAGGGCACCGAAAGCGGTTTTCTGCTTTTCCACAGCGCCGAGCATAGGAAGAAGGAGTATCAAAATTAGGGATGTCTGGTAAATCGGGATCGGTTTGGCGATCCACATGATCAGTGCAAAGGCAAAAAGCGCCATGCTTTTCTGCGCTTCCGGAGTCAGTCCTTCAGGCAGAGGCATAAAATATAAAACCAGGAATACAACGATTGCAGCGATGGTGCTGATGATAGGACCCCAGTTTTTCTTTTCATTCGTTGACATAACATACCTCCTGTTTTCCTGTACGTTCCAGGCCGCGCGCCCCTGTACCGGTACGTTTTCCGATGTATTTTTGTTGATTTTATTATATAAAATTTCTCATAGTAACTCAATCGAATAAAGTTTACAAAGTAATAACCTTTTGTTATGATGAAGAAAATGAGAGAGCGTTCCGCGACGGAGCGCCGGGGAAAATGGGCAAATATGGAGAAAAAGACGGGGTGGAAAACCTGGGGCAGAAGGCGCAGAGCCAAAAGTCCGGTGAATGTGTGGATACGAGGGGGAACGAAAGAATGGATATCGAAAAACTGGAATCATTTTTAATGTTAGCGAAATTACAGCATTTCACGAAAACGGCGGACGAATTATATATTTCTCAGCCAGCCTTAAGCAAACGGATCTACGCCATGGAGCAGGAACTGGGCGTGCCGTTATTTAACCGAATGGGAAACCAGACCTTTCTGACAGTCCCAGGCGAAGCCTTTAAGCCCTATGCTGAGAGCCTGGTGGCCACCTACAACAGCGCCAGGGAGTACATCCGCCAGATCGAGCATATGGAACACGGTACCTTGAACTTCGGCGCTACTAATTTCATCGGTGTGTATATGCTTCCGGCCATTGTGGCGCGGTTTACGAAAAAATACCCCAATATCACCATTAACATGAACATCAATTCTTCGAAAAATATCCTGGAAATGCTTCATAAGAATCAGCTGGAGTTCGTATTTCTGTCCGACTACATCATCGAGAACCGGGACGCTTACGTGATTGAGGACTACTGGCAGGATCATCTGAAGCTGGTGGTAGGCAATGAGCATCGGCTGTTCCACGAAAAAAGCTGCTCCCTTTTTGATGTAAAGGACGATCTCTACATTACAAAAAAGAAGCAGTCTTCCCAGTATAAATTCTTAGATCAGATTTTTAAGCAGTACGATTTCGATTTTACCAAAAAATTTTTCATCAGTACCCAGGATGCTATCAAAGAAGCGGTGGTAAATCACGTAGGCATTTCCATCATGTCAGAACTGGCGGTGGAGCGTGAGATAGAGATGGGGCTTTTAGCGGCGCTGGATCTGAAAGAAACCACCATTGAACGGAATATCCAGTATGCGTATCTGAAAAATAAATATCTGACTCCGGCGGCAAAAGCATTTTTGGAGTTGCTATAAGAAGCGTCGTAAGATTTCTAAAAATAGTTCAAAAATTTCCGAAAATTGAACATTGACCTGTGCAAATGTACCTGTTAACATATCTTACAAATAATATATGTGGGCTTGTGTATAAAAAAGACGGGAGATGGAGCTGCATGGAATTTGCACTGGAGAAGGAACTAATGATGATCGGCAGGCTGCTGATCGCAGGATTATGCGGCGGCGTGATTGGACATGAAAGGGAGAACCGGCGGAAACCGGCGGGTGTCCGGACCCATACGGTAGTTGGTGTGGCGTCGGCATTGATGATGCTGATCTCCAAGTATGGCTTCAATGATGTGCTGAATGAGTATACGAAGCTGGACCCATCACGAGTGGCGGCCGGAGTGGTTACAGCGATTGGTTTCTTAGGTTCGGGCATGATTATCGCAAGGAATAAGAGTGTCAGCGGTATCACCACATCGGCAGGAATCTGGGCTACGGTAGGTGTCGGACTGGCAGTTGGCTCCGGTATGATCTATCTGGGGATTGCAACTTCAGTGATCGTAGTGTTAGTGGAGATGTTTTTAGGACGGGGAGGTATCATGGGGCTGCACCGGGAGGCGATGTCTGCGGTGAACGTGGAGATCTCCGGTGGACAGAAGGAGCTTCTGGAATTGAAGGCGTGTATCGGGGAAATGGGATTTCATATCCGCAGCATCGAATTTTCCCAAAAGGAAAAGGGAATCGTCAAGGCAAGCATTATCCTTGGTGTTCCAAAACAGAAGAATATTGCGGAGCTATTGGAATTAAAGCAGCCGTGGATCACCGGACTGGAAGTGAAGGGAAAGCTGCTGCTGTAAATATCAAGTGGCATCTAACAAGGTTTGGAGTGTGGTGGCTGGGAACCCTGCAAGTATGAACGAATTGAGGCACTTGAACATATCGTTGCTTATGAGAGCCGCCCGCAGGTTAAACCCGCGGGCGGAAATTGTTTTTACAAGTCTGTACTTTCTGAATTCAAGTCGAACGTCCGTGAGACTTGGCGCGTGATTCTGGTCAGCGTAAGCTGACATATTCTTTACAGAATCACTGCGCATCCTCGCGGAGCGTTTATCTCAGTCGGAGATCCACCTTCCACTGAGATAAAGGAATCCATGTACTGGATATAAGCATCTTTTGTAAAAATGGGGTGGTAGTTTTCTACTACCTCTTTTGCTTTTTCTGCGCCATTTTTCAGCAGGCGGTAAGCGGAAAGAGCAAAGATTTTTGCGGTGACTACATAAGCCAGTTCATCGTCCACAATGTCAAAGTCTACGGAGTGAAGTCCGCTTACTTTTCCACCGGTGTTGAAGGTGAGAACCGGCTGGATGTGCTGGACGTCACCGACGTCGGTGGAGCCGCCGCTGTGGGCGGTAGTATCCTGTTTTACTACTTCGTAGTCTTTTTTGCTGGACTGGGAGGCAATCTGGGCGGCGGCCAGGACTTCCTCATTAGCCTCGGCACTTAAAGCCGGCAGATAGCCAGGCATTGTGGTGATCTGGCACTGGGCGCCAATGGCATAGGCGCCGGATCTGAAGGCCCGGTCAGTCTTGGCTGCGGCATCTGCGATGGCGTCTTTATTGGCTGCGCGTACCAGGGTCTCGATGACCACCTCATCTGGAACGACATTGACTAAGTTTCCGCCTTTGGTGATGATCGGATGGATGCGGACATGGTCATTGTCACGGAAGGTTTCACGCTGGTAAGCCAGGGCGGAAAGTCCAAGGGAGGCGGCATTTAAGGCATTGACGCCTAAGTGCGGCGCACCTGCGGCATGGGCAGCGACACCCTTGTAACGGATTACCTTGGAGACGAAGCCGTTGTTGGAGTTGGAACCGACGCTGATATCTTTGTCACCGATATGGTGGACGATATCTAAGTCGATGTCGTCAAAAGCGCCGATGCGGATCAGCTCGCATTTACCGCCGCCGTATTTGATCTTTCCCTCGGCGGTCAGTTTGTTCTTGAACTCGATCTCGCCGTATTCTTCAGCAGGAACGGCGAAAAGGACTACCTGGCCGTCCAGTTTTTCTTTTACTTCTGGGTTCGTCAGGGCAATGGCGGCACCGATGACTCCGGCTAACTGGGCGTGATGTCCGCAGCAGTGGGCTCCCTGGGTTTCCGGGTTTGCGTATTTGTGCTCCGGGATGCGGAGGGCGTCTAATTCACCGATGAGGGCAAGACTGACGTTATCCTTCTTTTCTTCATTTAAGTAGGCTTTCACGCCGGTAACTGCCAGATGCTCTTTGATTGGCAGACCAAGATCTTTCATGAAATTCGCGAATTTTTCAGCAGTTCGGAATTCTTTGTAGCCAAGCTCCGCGTGAGTGTAAATGTCTTTGGCGAAGTCAATGATCTGATCCCGGTGGGCGTCAATGATATTGATGATCTTCTGTTCGGTTTCGTCTAAAATGATTGGTGTTTCATTCTGTGCCATATGCAGGTCTCCTTTATTTTGCAAATAATTGTAACTATTCAGTACCTTCATAGTTACGAGCAAAAATCCATTCCAGATCAGCTTCGCTGATGGGATTTTTGCTTTCTAGCCTATGTGTTCTTACGGTCAGCGCAGCATGTGCGCAGACCTACTGAATAGTTACAAATAATTCATCAGGAACATACCATAAACCGTTGTTGTTCTTGTCTAAGTATTCTTTAAATGCATCAGAGTGGTAAGCAGCCACAATGTCTTTTGCCCACTGAGCGTCCTTATTTTCCTCCTTTACGACAACCTGAAGCAGTAAGTGCGGTAAGATATCTTCCTGCAGCAGTGCGGTAGAAGCGTCCATTCCTGCGTTGTATACGATACTTCCTGTGATAACTGCATAGTCAAAATCATCTAGTACGCCAGGGATGTTGGTGGAACTCATTTCTGTAAATTCGATGTTATAAGGATTCTCTGCAATATCATCCTGGGTCACGGTGGAAAGCTCCACATCCGGATTCAGTGTGATCCATCCGGCTTTCTGAAGCAAGGCATAAGCTCTTGCAGTGTTGGCAGCATCGTTTGGTACGGCTACCTTGGCTCCATCATGGATGTTGTCAAGAGAGGTTTCGGTTGCGGAAAAGATCGCTGCCGGAACGGTTGGAATCGGGGAAATCGATACCAGATCACCGTTCTGGGCCTGATTAAAGTTCTCCGCATAAGCGGTGTGCTGCTCCACGTTAAAATCAATCTCTCCCTCATTTAATGCCAGATCGTTCTGCAGAAGATCAGAGAAATCCACTTCGGTGAAGGTGTAGCCCTGCTCTTCTAGGATCGGCCTGATGGCGTCCTCGAAAAGAACGGTGTATGGGCCTGCGGCCTTGCCGTATTTTAATTCTTTTTTCTCAGAAGTGGTGTCATTGGCAGCGGTGGTATCAGCGGTTCCGGAAGCAGTGGTTCCAGAAGCAGCAGCTGTGGTGGTATCTGCGGCTGCGGAAGTGGAGGTGCCGGAGGAGTTACCGGAGCAGGCGGTTAAAAGTCCGGTGGTCAGTACTAAGGATGCTGCTAAGGTGGTTCTTACATAGGCTTTGAAATTTTTCATAATCGTTGTCTCCTTTTTGTGTTATTTTTTACTGGTGTGTTCTGCGCTTCTGTGACAGCAGATTTCCCAGACTCTGGATCAGCCATACAAAAGCGATCAGGATGAAAACGGTGGAAAACATCAGCGGGAAGTTAAAGGTCTGATATCCATAGGTCAAAGCGATGTTTCCGATACCGCCGCCTCCGATGTAACCGGCCATGGCGGTGGCTCCGATCAGTGCGATGGTTCCGGTGGTCAGCGCCAGGATGATAGAAGCAAATGCCTCCGGAAGTACGAAATGAATGACAATCTGGAGTGTATTGGCCCCCATGGCCTGCGCTGCCTCGATGATTCCGGCATTGACATCAAGCAGGGAGTTTTCCAGCAGTCTTGCTAAAAATGGGGCGGTGTAGATCACCAGTGGAACGATGGCTGCCTTGGTTCCGATGCGGGTTCCTACGATGAATTTAGTCACTGGCATCACGCATACCAGAAGAATGATAAATGGGGTACTGCGGACCACGTTGATAAATCCATTTAAGATGGTGTAAAGGATCCGGTTTTCTTTTAAGCCCCCCTTGCGGGTAAGCCAGAGGACAATGGCGATGAGAAATCCAACCACTGATCCAATGATCAGGGAAAATCCCACCATATAGAGGGTTTCCCATCCGGCTTTCACTAATTTGTCTGTGGAAATTCCTAAATACTGTTCGATCATGGTAAGGTTACCTCCCTGTATTCTTCCTTGGATTCAAGGATATATTGTTCTGCTTTCTCGATCTCTTCATCGGTTCCGGTGAAAAGGACTAACATGATGCCGACTACGATTCCCTGGATCACATTGATGGTGGAGTAGAGGATATTGGTCTCTACTTCAAATCTCCGGTTGATCTCCCAGAGCAGTGGTTCGGTGCTGTCGGTATTTTCCAGTTTAATGCGGAGAAGGCGGCTGTTTCTGGTCTCTCTCCGGATGCTTTCCACTAACGGTTCCGGGATCACATCCCGGATCAGGTTGCCCACAAACCGTCTGGCGATGTCCGACCGGGGATCGGAAAATACCTGGATGACCGATCCGGTCTCGACCACCTGTCCGTAATCCATGACTGCCACCTTGTTACAGATCTTCTGGATCACGTTCATTTCATGAGTGATGATGACGATGGTGATGTGAAGCATTTCATTGATTTTTTTCAATAGTTCCAGGATAGAATCGGTGGTTTTCGGATCCAGGGCGCTGGTGGCTTCATCGCATAGCAGAATCGAAGGATTATTGGCCAGGGCTCTTGCGATGCCTACGCGCTGTTTCTGACCGCCGGAAAGCTGTCCGGGATAGGAGTATTTCTTATCAGACAGTTCTACGAAATCCAGAAGCTCTGTGACCCGTTTCTCGATGTCCTTTTTCGATACGCCATTTAATTTCAGCGCGATGGCCACGTTATCGTAAATGGTCTTGGATTCCAACAGGTTGAACTGCTGGAAGATCATGCCGATTCCTTTCCGCAGATTTCGTAGTTCCTTCTGGTTTAAGGTACCGATGTCTTTTCCTTCCACCCAGACGTTACCGGAAGTTGGGGTTTCCAGGGCGTTTACCATGCGGATCAGCGTGGATTTTCCGGCTCCGCTGTAGCCGATCACTCCGTAAATGTCTCCTTTCTCGATCTCGAAGGACACATCTTTCAGAGCATCGAACGGGCCGTTTTTGGTTTGGAAGGTTTTGCTTACGTGTTCAAATCGAATCATGGACGGGTCTCCTTTTTTCAAATTAGGTATAAAAAAAGAGGTCTGGTGTTGTCCAGACCTCTCAAAAACTGACTATATAGGGGTATCTATACATGTGTATCGTGATAGAGAAACTCACGAGGATACAACCCAGCCATTCGTCTGCACAACAAAAGAAAGCGTATGGTTACAACAACAACACATACACTCCATACAACAACACATAGCAGAAAGGACGGTGTAGATCGTATTCATGGTGGTTTCTCCTCCTTTCTTATAAAGCTGGCAGTTTTTAATTCCTACTGTTTTGGTAGGTGATGTTGGTGTTAATTATACGCAGGAAAATTCATTTGTCAATCTTTTTTCAAAAATTTTTGCAATATGGCCGGATTTTGACTGGAAATAGGGGAAAAGTGGGCTCGGTTTGTATTTCTTTTCATAATACTTGACGTTTTTTTAACTATTCTTGAGCGGCGGCGTCCCAGGCATTAAAATAGTAACCAGATGAAATGAGAAAGTGAAAGCAAAGAAAGGGGATTTTCTGTATGACCGTTCATGTAATTGATGAGGCAAACCGCTGCTTAAACTGTAAAAAACCGATGTGCCGTCAGGGATGTCCGATCCAGACACCGATCCCGATGATGATCAAGGCATTTAAAGAAGGAGACTTAAATGAAGCCGGGGAGATGTTATTTTCCAATAATCCCATGTCCATGATCTGTTCTCTGGTATGTAACCATGAGAAACAGTGTGAGGGCCATTGTGTGCTGGGAAGGAAAGGGGAGCCGGTGCATATCAGCAGTATTGAAAACTATGTGTCTGATACCTATTTTGATAAAATGAAGATTGAATGTGCACCATCTAACGGGAAAAAAGTGGCAGTCATCGGCGCGGGGCCTGCGGGAATCACCATCGCGATCATGCTGACAAAAAAAGGCTATGAGGTGACGATCTTTGATGCCCGTGATAAGATCGGCGGTGTGTTACAGTACGGAATTCCGGATTTCCGTCTGCCCAAGACCATTCTGGAGCGTTATAAGAAGAAATTAAGAGAGATCGGAATCAAGATCCGTCCCAATACCACTATCGGCGGCGCGCTGGAGATCAAAGATCTGTTCCGTGATGGTTATGAGAGCATTTTTATTGGTACCGGCGTGTGGAGACCGAAGAAGCTGGGCATCAAGGGTGAGTCTTTAGGAAATGTCCACTTTGCCATTGATTACCTGGCAAACCCGGATTCCTATGAATTGGGCGATACGGTTGCCATCATCGGTATGGGAAATTCCGCCATGGACGTGGCAAGAACCGCTCTGAGAAAGGGGGCAAGAAACGTAACGCTGTATGCCCGCGGTTTAAAGAGCCAGGCAAGCGCAGAGGAGATCGCTTATGCAAAAGTGGACGGTGCGGTATTGTCCTTTGGTATGCAGCCGGTGGAAATCACCGATGATGGCCCGGTGTTCCAGAAGGTATTATTTGACGAGGAAGGCAACCGCACCGGTGTGGATGAGACTCCGATCCAGGTTCACGCCGACAGTACCATCGTGTCCGTCAGCCAGGGACCGAAGGATAAGTTAGTCAACACCACAGAAGGGTTAAAGGCGTCTGCCAATGGTCTTTTAGTGACCAATCAGTTTGGTGAGACCACCCATCCGGGCATTTTCGCCGCAGGAGATGTGGTTCTGGGCGCCAAGACGGTGGTAGAGGCAACTGCTTACGCAAAGGTGGTAGCAGACGCCATGGACCAGTATATGCAGGGAACCTTAGAAGAGAAGCTTCCAGAGTGATTGACATAACAGTATGGAAACAAACTTAATAAAAATAAAAAAACAGCCAAAAATCTTAAAAAAATAAGGTTTTTGGCTTGTTTTATTAAGAATTGTCATAGTTTTTCAAAGTATTTATTTTTCTTTTCCAAAGTGCTATTCTCAGCTTAGAAACAGAAACTGGGAGGACAAGATTATGATGACAAGAAGAGAATCCGATTCTATCGGAACCATGGATGTACCAGAGAAAGCCTACTATGGAGTGCAGACGCTCCGTGCGAAAAATAATTTCAAGATCACAGGAAGACCCCTTCACCCGGAGTTTATCAAAAACCTGGCAAGAATCAAAAAACAGCGGCTTACACGAATATGGCTGCCCATGTGCTGGATGAAGAGAAAGGCAATGCCATCGTGAAAGCCTGCGACGAGATCATTGCCGGAAAGCTCCATAATCAGTTTATCGTGGATGCCATCCAGGGCGGCGCGGGAACCTCTGCCAATATGAACGCCAACGAGGTCATTGCCAACCGTGCCATCGAGATCTTAGGGGGCAAAAAGGGTGATTATTCTATCGTTCATCCCAATGACCATGTCAACATGGCCCAGTCCACCAACGATGTGATCCCCTGTGCGGGAAAACTGACCATTTTAAACCTGCTTCCGGGTTTCGTGGCAGAGTTAGAGCGGCTTCACAAAGCGTTGAGAGATAAGTCCATCGAGTTCGATGACGTGGTGAAAATGGGAAGAACCCAGCTTCAGGACGCGGTTCCGATCCGCCTGGGACAGTCTTTTGGGGCTTATGCGGCAGTGATCGAGCGGGATATCCAGAGGATCAAAAATTTGGAAGAAGAGCTGAAGATATTAAATATCGGTGCAACGGCAGTGGGAACCGCCATCAATGTGAATCCGGTGTATTTGTTCCACATCATCCACAACATCAACCTGGTCTGTGGTACGGACTGTTCCCAGGCGGAGAATTTATTTGACGCTACCCAGAACCTGGACGGATTTGTACATACCTCCGCCACATTAAAGGTCTGCGCCGTGAATTTATCTAAGATCTGTAATGACCTGCGCCTCTTATCCAGCGGTCCACGAGCCGGACTTGGTGAGATCAACCTGCCGCCGAAACAGAACGGTTCCTCCATCATGCCAGGCAAGATCAACCCGGTGATCCCGGAGGTAGTCTCCCAGGTGGCTTACAATGTGATCGGCAATGATGTGACTGTCACCATGGCAGCAGAAGCCGGACAGATGGAGTTAAATGCTTTCGAGCCCGTGATCTTCTATAAGATCTTCGAGTCCATCGACACCTTAAAAGGCGCTGTAGAGACCCTGATCGACAACTGCATCACCGGCATTACCGCCAACCGGGAACACTGCAAAGCCCTGGTGGAGTCCAGCGCCGCCTTAGCTACCGCCCTCTGTCCGGCGCTTGGCTACAAAAAATCCGCTGAGATTGCCAAAAAGTGCATGAAAACCGGTATTCCGGTCCGTCAGATCGTGTTAGACGAACATCTGCTGACCGAGCAGGAACTGGATCAATATCTGGATCTGATGGATATGACCCAGCCGGGTCATCAGGTGGAGTATCATATGAATTTTAAGAGCTGATGAAGCGTGTGGTTGGAAGATGTGGTAATGCGTGTGCTGAATGGCTTAAAATGATTTTGGGTGTAGAATTGCAGTAGGAATTCGTTATCTTCGCATTCTAAGAATTCCATTACTCCACCCACTGAATATTTTAATTTAGAAATCGTGTCCAAGGCGAAACTTAGGAGTATGGAGCCATTGATTTGTTGATTTTTTGAAATCGCATAGTTTTTTCCAAGTTGAGCGATCAGGTAAGCCGCAGTATGATAGGATTGTCCAGAGGGATCGAGCGTACTTACACGGGATAATTTTTTTGCCATAGTTTTACTTATATGATCAGTCTGTATCGATATTGGTTTGATTGCCAGAGAATAATAGCCGACAAGGGCGGATTCATGGTTAAATACCAGATATGTAACAGACTGATCTTTTTTGGTAAATTCAATGGAATTGTGAAGAAGAAATTGTTCGACATCAGGATTAGACGGGCATGAAAATGAAGAAAGCAGAGAAGGGAGATTCACATTTTCAAGACAGGATCGAAGATTAACAATAGAATACGGATCATGCATGAGAAATTGTCTCCCATTTTGCCAGCAATGCAAGAATTTCTTGCGGATCTGTCAGATATTGACCAGAAAAATGGCGCGGCTTGGAACGGTCAAATTCTGCTTCATCCAGAGCAGAAATG
>OGOD01001607.1_pt1 | contig 13357 bp, 8 predicted proteins | sample 1573631 | NCBI WGS metagenome assembly OGOD01 (sample SAMEA2581895, study PRJEB24529) | metagenome | biome: Human gut stool | place: China | collected 2011
GCCGCTTCACAACCAGCATGTCCGGCACCAATTACAATTACATCGTACTTAAAATCCATTCTACCTTATTTATTATCAAACGCTGCAAAGTTACGGAAAAGTTGCGAGAGTTGTATCTTCTGCCGGTTTTTGCTTCCGAAATTTCGAGGAGGAGGAGGCGGGGCGGGCGCAAAAAAACGCCGTAATTTTGGATTGGAAATATGCAAGATGTAACGTTTTTGGCTTCTTTTCTTTTGTGTTAAGGCTTCGATTCCTTTCAAAAAGAGATGTAAATGCTCTTTTTCGACATTCTAGGCTTACTTTTTGTCACTTGAAAAAGTGCGCGGCCGTGTGATGAAATAGAAGACGAACGGAGCGTTTGGACAGAATTTGTATCAAATCAACATTCGGATGTATGTTTTATACCCAACCTCCACTCTTTCTCTTGACATAAATCAAAAAAATAAGGTAAAACATGTTTTTTAGCATAAGAATTCTTGTTGTTTTCCAAAACACCTCTACCTTTGCAGTGTAGTTGTGAAACTACTAAGATTTTTAGGTATTAGAAAAAGGTAATAACAAAAGAGTAGTATTAGTTTATAAAATTAAGGTATTAGATTTTAAGATTAGTTTTTAGGAAAAAGATTGTTTTGATTAGGTATTAGAAAAAAGTAGTTTTCAGGTAACAGGTAAATTGAGATGCAGAAAAAAGAATCCCATTTATGGGGGATTCTTTAGGTGGGGCGGAGTTATTCGCTCTTTTTTTATTTTATGCCCCTTTATTCTATTTTTTTATATGAGGGGTGAACTTACATACTGAAAAAACAGATATATTTGTAAGTCATATCTATTATAACCAGTTTTTGCAGTAATTTGAAGAGAGTCTTTTATTGTTTGATTAATCTTGTTGCCGTATGAGCGATAAAGATGATTTGATAGTAGCAGGTGTCAACCAGAAAGATAAGGGAATCTGGAGGGACTTTTATAATCGCTATTATGCGGCCTTGTGCTCATATGTCGAGAAAATCCTGTTCCTCACCGATGCCGTAGAAGATCTGGTTCAGGAGGTGTTTATATCCGTGTGGGAAGGTAAGCGTACTTTTTCCGACTCCCGTGAGCTGACTAATTATCTTTATCGTGCCTGCTATAATAATGCACTGTTGTATATCCGCAACCATCAGATTCATGATTCTATATTGAATGGCTTGCCTCAGGAAGAAGATTTTGAAGACGAGGAAATGCTGTATGCTTTGACTGTGAAAGAAGAAGCTATCCGACAACTTTATTTCTATATCGAGGAGCTTCCTGCCGAACAACGCCGTATCATCCTGCTGAGAATTGAAGGACATTCGTGGGACGAAATCGCATCCCGGCTGGGAGTTAGCATCAATACGGTTAAAACTCAGAAAAGCCGTAGCTATAAATTCTTACGCGAGAAGCTGGCAAATTCCAGTTATTCTGTACTTCTTACTCTTATCTTTTATTAAAAACCGGGCTGTGCATCCTTGCTTTTGTGGGGGTGAAGTGACTGTGATGTGGCTTATTTAAGTGGATGAGCCGGTATGTTTAACAGGTAAACAAAGCTTGGTTAGCATTTTTAGTAAGCTATATGTGTTCGTTCCATGTCTGTAAACCATTCGGATTACGTACGTGAGTCCATGGGATCATGTCCGCAGAGCGATGGGACCATGTATGTGAAATGAAGTCTTGTCGGTGTCTTATTACATTGGTCCGGCATTGGGAATAGATTAATAAAGCAGGCATTTATGGTTAAATCAAGGACCTTTTTATGAAGTACAGCGCGTCATTCTTTTAGTAGAAAGTGACGATAAAATTTGAAATATTTTTGTTATCACTCTGTCGTCACTGCTTCTCGTCACTTTTATCGCATTGTATATCAATGAGCTAAGTCCGAAAGTGACGGATGATGATGAAATATGAGTTTCAAACTCCTTGATAAAAGCTAAAAAATACATCATTTTAATAGCGGTAACGGAAAAAAACAAATATTTTTTAAGATGCCTAATTGTCATTTATTGATGGCTGAATTTTGATTCCGAAAAGGGAATGATTTGTTAAATACGTCATTTTTGTTGCTGAATAATGTCATAATGATAGTTTTTCGTTCTTTTCTGTTTTCGTACGGAGAGTATCTCATAAAAAATAATCATCTTTTTGTCACCCATTTATGGACGTTATGTATAATTATAGTAAAGCAAAGATAAAATCCTCATTAGAAATAGATAAAATTATGAAAAAGTTAGAAAACACATATCAAGATGCCTCTTTGATAAAAAAGGCTCTTTTGGGAGATGCAAGCGACAAAGAGCAGCAGGTGTTGGAACAACGTTTATCTATGCATCCGGAACTGAAAGCCGTGTATGAGAAATTGCAGGATAGTGAGGAATTAAAAGATGCTTTTAATAAGTATAAAGAATATTCATCGGAAAAGGCTTACGAGCATTTCCTTCAACAAATTCAACAAAAAGAGAACTCGTCCGGTGGAAAGATCCACCGTATTCGGACATGGTGGTATGCTGCCGCAGCGATGGTAGTACTGGGAGTAGGAATTTCTTTTTATGCAGTGAATCATTATCAGGCAGTGGAGGAGTCCCAAGCACGTATCGCGCAAATCAAGCCGGGTAGCAAACAGGCAGTGCTGACTTTGCCCGATGGAAGCACTATTGATGTACAAAAGAAAGATATAAATGTAATAGTAGACGGTGTCCAGGTGAAATACAATAAAGGGGTGCTGTCATATCGACCGACCGTTACAACACAACAACACGAAGAAGAAAACGTCGATGAAAGTCCGGTGAAGTCAAATGAACTGGTTATACCACGGGGAGGAGAGAATACTGTCCTTCTTGCTGATGGAACCACTGTTCATTTGAATGCCGGTTCTAAATTGCTTTATCCGGTCCGTTTTGTCGGAAAGCGCAGAATTGTGACACTGGAAGGTGAAGCCTATTTTGATGTGAGAAAGGATGAGGAACATCCGTTTGTGGTCCGGACTCGTTTCGGAGAAGTAACGGTACTTGGTACGGCATTTAATATCAATGCTTATAATGATGCGGATGCATGCTATACCACTCTTGTATATGGGAAAGTAAATTTCTCGACACCCGATCAGAATACTATTACGCTGGCGCCGGGTGAACAGGCAGTCGTCTCTTCCCGTGGCATTGAAAAGCGGGCGGTGGATGTTAATGAATATATCGGCTGGGCACAAGGTGTATATGTTTTCAATAACAGACGGCTGGGCGATATCATGAAAACCTTCGAGCGCTGGTATGATGTTCATGTCTATTATGAGAAGGAGTCTCTGCGCGACCTGACTTATAGTGGTGACTTGCAGCGATATGGCACGATCAATACTTTCTTGAATGCATTAGAACTAACCGGCGATATCTACTATAGAATAAACGGAAGAAATATATTGATATATGAGAATGAGTAATATTGAGTTTTGATTTAAAAATTATGAAAAAAAGAAGAGTCTTTATGCTATGTCTTTTTGCATTGAGTATGGTTCTCAGTGCATGGGCACTTCCACCTGATGAGAAGAAAGTGACACTTGATTTGAAGGATGTGCCGATGGAAACATTTTTAAACACGGTAAAACAGAAAGCTGGAATCAACATGCTTTATAACTCTCAGATGTTTAAAGGAGTTGAACCGGTGACTGTAAAAGCTACCAACGAGCCTTGGAGGGAATTGCTGGACCGCGTTCTTTCACCTAAAGGTTTCACTTATGCTACCAAAGATGGTATTGTGGTCATCAAGAAGAAAGATCAGAAGACACGTACGTTGGAAGGTAAAGTGGTGGATGAACAGGGTGGCGAACTGCCGGGTGTGACGGTGCTGATACTGGGGAAAGAAAGAAATATCGGAACAATGACTGATGCAGACGGTGCTTTTTCTTTAGGACTTCCTGAAGGAGATGTAACAATTCGTCTTTCCTTTGTAGGCATGCAAACTTTGGAAATATATACTGGCAAGCTCAATCTTGATAAAGTGCATACTTTTAAGTTGAAACCCGATTCAAAGCAATTGGAAGAGGTGGTGGTAACCGGTTATGCAAAGATCAGTAAAAATAGCTTTACGGGTACTTCTGTGACGGTTACGGCAGATCAGTTGATGTCGGTTTCCAAAACAAATGTATTAGGGGCCTTGCAAACGTTCGATCCCTCTTTTCGTATTGCTGAAAATAATTTAGCAGGTTCGAATCCGAATAATGTTCCGGAGTTATATATCCGTGGACGTTCCGGTATTGGAACTACTCAGTTGGATGCGCAAAGCCTTTCTAAAACATCATTGAAGAACAATCCTAATCTTCCGACTTTTATCATGGATGGTTTTGAGATTAGTGTGCAGAAGTTGTATGATATGGATCCTAGCCGTATTGAGAGCATTACTATCTTGAAAGATGCTGCTGCTACGGCTATGTATGGTTCTCGTGCAGCTAATGGTGTGGTTATTATTACAACAGTAACTCCGAAAGCTGGTAAAGTCAATATCGATTATAACTTTACCGGAACATTGGAATATCCTGACCTAACTGATTATAATATGATGAATGCACGAGAGAAACTTGAAACAGAGGTTGCTGCAGGTTTATTTAAGGCAAATCCAGAACAAGGTTTTAGTGAACAAAGTCGGTTAGATGCACTTTACAACCAAAAACTGAACAATGTAGTTCGTGGAGTTGATACTTATTGGTTATCTAAACCCCTTCGTACTGTATTCAATCACAAACATAGTTTGTATTTGGATGGCGGTACGGATGATTTGCGTTGGGGAGCCGATTTCTCTTATAATAGTGGAGAAGGTGTTATGAAAGGTTCTTATCGCGACCGTATGGCTGGTGGGTTGTCTTTATCTTATCGACTTGGAGCTTTTCAGGTAAGAAACTATTTTTCATATACTTATACTAAATCTCAGGAGTCTCCTTATGGAAGCTTTTCTGACTATACTTCAAAGTTGCCATATGATGAATATAAGGATGAGAATGGAAAATACTTGGAGACGACTTACCCATGGACTGGAGGTTCAGGGGAAGTAAATCCTTTGTATGAAGCAACATTAAAAAACTATGACCGTAATAAGTCATGGGAATTAATTAATAATACAGAACTACTGTGGAATATCGATAGTTACTGGTTACTAAAAGGACAATTCAGTGTTACGAAGTCAAATTCGGATGCGCGTACCTTTCTTGATCCGCGTTCAAAAAAGAATGATGAGTTGTTAGGCTTAACTAATGTAGTTTCAGGAAGATTGGATGTAGCTACTGTTAATAGTTTGAGTTGGGATGCTACTGCCACTTTATCTTATAATCGGAATATAAAGAAACATAACCTGAATTTCTTGGTTGGTGTGAATGCGACTTCAAGTACGGGTGATAGTTTTGGTATCACTTATAAAGGGTTTCCTTCTGGCGAATTGTCATCCCCGGGTTACGCCAATAAAGTATCCGGATTGCCTTCTAACTCAGATAGTAAAAGTCGCCTTTTCGGTGCATTAGGAACTTTCAACTATTCATTTGATAATATTTATTTGGCAGACGTTTCGGTACGTTTCGACGGAAATTCGGAGTTTGGTGCTGATCAACGTTTTGCACCTTTCTTTTCTGGTGGTCTTGGTTTAAACTTGCACAATTATAAGTTTATGAAGCAGTTTGAATGGATGGATCGCCTTAAAATCCGTGGAACTTACGGTATTACCGGTAAGTTAGGCTTTTCTCCCTATGAGGCTCAGCCAATTTATAAACTAGTTACAGACAATTGGTTCAAAACAGGTCTGGGCGCATCACTAATGGCATTAGGAAACAGTGCATTGGGTTGGGAGAAAACTCATAATATGGATTTGGGATTGGACGTTGATATGTTCAAAGGATTATTTCAAATGAATTTCTCTTATTATCGTAAGAAAACAGTGGACTTGGTAAACAATGTCACGTTGCCTAGCTCTACAGGTTTTACTTCTTATAAAGATAATATCGGTGAGGTGATGAATAAAGGGGTTGAGATTCAGTTGAGAAGTACTATCTTGAATACAAAAGATTGGTTTGTTGCAGCTTTTGCAAATATGGCTCATAATACAAACGAGATTACAAAAATATCGGATAGCCTGAAAGAATACAATAAGCGTGTACAAGAAAAATATACTAAATATAATTCAGAAAAAGGTGATTCTAAGTACAGTGAAACTTACTTGCAGTATGTAGAGGGTGGTTCGTTGACATCTATTTTTGGTGTACGCTCATTAGGTATCAATCCTGCAGACGGTAAGGAGATTTATCTTCGTCCGGACGGTACGATAACGTATGATTGGAATGCAGCCGATCAGGTGGTAATTGGAAACGAAGAACCTAAACTTCAGGGTACTTTTGGGTTTAATCTACGTTGGAAGCAATTCTCTCTCTATTCTACTTTTATGTATGAATTTGGTGGACAGCGTTATAATTCTACTTTGGTCAGTAAAGTAGAGAATGCGCATATTCAAAGTAGCAATGTAGACCGTCGAGTGTTAACGGGACGTTGGCAAAACCCAGGAGATTGTACTCCTTACGGACGCTTGCAGACAAATGGTGTGGTTGCGGTGACTCGTCCTACCAGTCGTTTTGTTCAGGATTATAATGTGTTGACATTCAACTCTCTTACTTTAGGATACGATTTCGATGCTGCATGGGTGAAGAAAGCGCATATCGGTCTGTTGCGTGTAGAACTTTCGGGGAATGATTTGTTCCGTGCTGCTACTGTACGTGCCGAACGTGGTTTGGATTATCCGTATTCACGTTCTTTTGCGGCTTCAGTAAAGATGAGTTTTTAATAGTTTAAAGTAGACGAATAATATGAAGAAATTATATACCATGTTACTGTTGGTAATAAGTCTGTGTACTGCAAGTTGTAGTGATTGGCTGGACGTATCACCGAGTAACCAAGTGAATGGAGACAAGCTTTTCGAAATAGGAGATGGATATCGTAATGCTCTGAACGGAATATATCTGAATCTGGGAACTTCCTCCATGTATGGGCAAACTATGTCATGGGGATTTATGGATGCAATTGCACAATATTATAAAACAGATAATGGCAGTAATTTTATACCAAAGACTTCGGCTTACTATAAGTCTGCAAAGTTTCAGTTTGAGGACTCGGATGTAAAAACATTCATTTCCAATATATGGTCTGTCAGTTATAATAATATTGCTAATTGTAATAACTTGATTCTCAATGTTAGTGAAGCAAGTCCTTCCGTTTTTAAAGAGGGGGAATTTGAAAAAAACATGATTTGGGGAGAAGCACTGGCATTGCGCGCTTTCATGCATTTTGATCTGCTTCGCTTGTTTGCTCCTGCTATCTCTAAGGATGATGGCAAGTCTTATATTCCTTATGTAGAGGTGTATCCTACCCTTGTACCTTCCTATGAGGGCAGCAAAGAGATTCTTTCGAAGGCAATCAGGGATCTAAAAGCTGCGAAAGAACTATTATCTAAATGTGATATAACTGATGAACATAAAATCTGGATGAGTACGGGTTATCGTATGCTGGCGTCTAGTATACTTTCTAATGATATAGCATCCAGTGATATATTCTTTGCTTATAGAGGATATCGTATGAATTACTATGCCGTAGCTGCTATTCTGGCGCGTGTATATTATTGGGGAGGAGAGTATGAGCTAGCTTACAAAGAGGCGAAAGAGGTAGTGGAAGCTACTTATCCGAATGGAAATACTTCAGAACCCTGTTTCAATTTTGTTAGTTACTCAAGCTTGGATACGAATTTGAAGGACTATAATAGCATTATTATGTGTTTCTTTAATAAAACATTGCAAGAAGACTATATTCCTTATATTACAAAAGGAAATCAAACGATGTTTATTCTCGATAGTGATAATATTTTTGCAAGTGAAGAGGAGAAAAAAGAGGATAAACGTTTCTCTTTGCAAACGGGGGCTTTCACATCCAATGTATATTCTTTGAAATACGATATTAAGTTGGGACAAGATGGTTCGGATATGATTCCGGGGATACGCTTGAGTGAGATGTATTACATTATGGGCGAGTATTTTGCTCGTAAAAGCGAATATTCCCAAGCTGGTAAGATGTTGGATGAAGTACGTTATGCAAGAGGTATTTTGACTACCAATCTAGAAAAGAGCATTGGTTCATTGGAAGGATTTCATATAGAGTTATTGAAAGATATGCGTAAAGAGTTTATAGGAGAAGGACAATTATTTTTCCAATATAAGCGATTGGATAAAAAACCGGTAGATAATGCGATTTTTGTATTTGATAAGCCGGATAATGAAGATATTTAATGTATGATAATCAACGAAAAAGAAAGATGAAAAAAAATATTTTATTAGCTTTAATATCTCTTTGCTTTTGGGGATGCTCGGAAGATGAAATTAAGCCTTATATCGGTGAACAGTATCTATATTTTAGCCAATTGAAAGATAGTGAGGAAGAGAATATTGAAGTATCGTTCAACAACTATCCTACCAGTGACCAAATTACAGTCAAGATCGGTTTGAGTCTGATAGGAAAACCGTTTGCGGAAAATACTCCTTACAAGGTAGGTGTAGTAACGGAGGATGAGAGTAAGGATAAGATAAAGAATGCTGATCAGAAGAATTATCGTTTGCTCGATAGTCCAATGTTTAAGGCTGGTTTATCCAGCGATACACTAGAAGTTACATTGATAAAGACGGAAGATTTAAAAGAGAATGTAAAGTTATGCTTGAAACTCCTTCCGAATGAGTATTTTAAGGGATCTATACCGGAGTACGAACAAATCAAAATTATATTCAACAATATCATCAGTAAACCTTTGTGGTGGACGAATGATGTCACTAAGTTGTATTTAGGTACATATTCCAGAAAGAAATATGAAGAGTTTGTAAGATGTACTAATGTCGTAGACTTTGGAAAGTTAAGTACTGCTGAGAAACGCCAATATGCACTGATGTTCAAGTACTATATTGCTGAGAACGAAATAATGGATAAAAATGATACAACTGGTGAGGAGTTTCCGATGGCTGTACCTATTAACTAATTAGAATAGAGACTGAAATATGAAAATAAAGATATTATTAACTGTAATGTCCCTTTTAGCCATCACCTCTTGCTATGAGGATAAAGGAAATTATGATTATAGGGAAATGAACGATATTGAAATCTCTGTAGAGACTGAAAGTTCTTTTTATGCGTTAGGAGATAAAGTGATATCGAAACCTGAATTAGTTTTTACCTTAGGAAAAGAGAATTCAGATTTATCGTATGAGTGGACTTTTGATGGACATGTCATTGGAGATACCAAAGATTTGGAATGGATAGCAGATACTATTGCGAGCACTAAAGAACTGAGATTGGCAGTATTGGATAACAATACGGGGGTTACTTATTTTGGGTCTACTTACATTTCTGTTTCTTCTGCTTATGCTTCTAATGGATGGGTTGTACTATCTGAGAAAGAAGGAAATAGTACTCTGTCTTTTTTGAGAGAACAGACTGAAGAGGGTATACTTAAACCTGTTGTTACACGTGACATCTATTCAATGATTAATGGTGTCCCGATGGGTACTCAGCCTGTTTCTATGTATCCGCACTGGACAGAGCGTTGGGATGGAGAAGATAAAACGAGTTGGCTGTGGGTAGCACAGAAAGGTGGTCAGGGAGCAATTGACATATCGGGTAGCAGTTATAAACAAGAAGGTATATTATCTCAAATGTTTCTTAGTAAGTCATATCCGGAAGGATTTGTTTCGGTGGGAGTTATTGATATGCAATTCCTTACAATGGCAATTGGTGAAGATGGAACTATCTATACACGTGTAAAGGATAGTAACTTACTGTTTAACTCCAGTAATTTTCTTGATCGCCCGTTGACGTCAGATAAAGAAGGAAAGATAAAAGTGGATGGTAGCATGATTGCGTATGCTCCATTCGATGAACATGGAGGTATGGTACTTTATGATAAGAATTCAGCGCAGTATCTACATATTGCAGATTATAAAAATTGGCAAGGTTATAATTATTCAGGAAAGGTATTACCGTTGAAAGTGGAAGAATATGAGTACGGACCTTCTGATGCCAGACTGGATAATATGAAGGATTATTCGGTATATTTTGTGGGTGCTAGCCTAGTGGATTGGGGAGATATTTCTTATATGTCTATCATTAAAGATAAAGCTGGCAAGTTTTATATGCAGAAGTTTAAAGTAGAAGCTTATGGAGGAGGTAGTTCTGTAACTAAAGTGGGTGCTAGTTTTATATCTCAAAGTGAGATTAAAGGACTTGATGCAGTGATTGACGGCACTTCCAAGAACTGCTTTTATCTGTGTCGTAATCAAGATAAAGCGCCTTACTTGTTCATAAGTAAAGGAGAGACTCTTTATTTTTACTATACGGATGGAAATAAGTTGTATACATGTGCTCAGTTCGATTCTCCTATTGCTTCTATTGATGCTGAATGTTTTAATAATAAATACATTATAGTAGGTTTAGAGAGTGGTGATGTGTTTATTCTGAAAGGAGAAGATGATAATTCGGATTATACTCTTAAGAAATATGTAATCCAACAAAATAAAGTAATTCAAGTGACTGATGCTGAAAATAAATTTGTATTATTCCATGAGAAAGATTTTGGAAAGATTATTCAGGTCCGTTATAAATGGAAAGAATCTTGGAATGAGTCATTTAGTTAAAACTTAAAAACGATAAAACCTTGAAAAAACTGTATTTACTTCTTCTGGTTGCACTATGTGGGGCGATGATCAGCCCCGCTGTGGCTAAGAAGAAAAACAAGAAGAAAGCTTCTACTGAAGCAACTACAAAGAAAGAGAAGAAGGAAACCAAGTACGACAAACTGTTTAAAGACAAGAAAGTCACCACGGCTAAAGGTTTCATTACTCTTCACAAGTTGGATAATAAAATCTACTTTGAGTTGCCGATTAAGGTGATGAATCGGGATATTCTACTTGGTTCTACCATCGTGGAAACGACCGATAACCAGTTCGGCTGTGTAGGAGAGAAGTCAGGTGATCCTTTTCTGATTCGTTTTGTGCAACGCGACTCAACTATTACATTGCGTCGTGTACAGGCAGGTCAGTTCTCTGAAGATCGTGAAATCAAGAAGCGCTTGGTAAGCAGTACCATGCCGGCAATCGCTGAAACATTCGAGATTAAAGCATATAATAACGATAGCACGGCAGTGGTATTCGATATGACAGACTATCTGCTGAGCGATAAAAAGAACCTTTCTCCGTTCTCACCATATTCAATGATGGAGATGATGGGAGCCGATATTAGTAAGGATTTTGAGAAGGAAAGCTCATTTATTCAGGGAGTCAAAGGCTTTGAGGATAATGTGAGTATACGTTCTTTACTGACCTACAAAATCAGCGTGGGTATGAAGGGAAATTATGCAGTGAAGAAAATGCCGTTTACTGCGGTTATGAATCGTAGCTTCATTCTGTTGCCTGAACAACCGATGCGTCCCCGTTATGCTGATCCACGTATTGGTATTTTTGAACACTCTGTAGTAGAATTTGCTTCCGAAGGTCGTGGGTTGCGTACTCGTCACATTGCTCACAGATGGAATCTGGAACCATCGGATTCGGCAGCCTATCTCCGTGGCGAACTGGTAGAACCAAAGAAACCTATTGTTTTCTACATTGATGATACTTTTCCGTTGAGTTGGAATAAATATATCCATAAAGGAGTTGAAGTATGGCAGAAAGCATTTGAGAAGATTGGTTTCAAAAATGCAATTATAGCAAAAGATTTCCCTAAAAACGACCCGGATTTTGACCCGGAAAATATAAAATATTCTTGTATTCGTTATGCTCCTTCTACAGTGGCTAATGCGATGGGACCTTCGTGGATCGATCCTCGTTCAGGAGAAATCATCAATGCTTCGGTGACGGTATATCACAATATCGTGCAACTCGTACAATATTGGCGTTTTCTACAAACAGCACCGGCAGATAAGGATGTTCGGGATGTTGTGTTGCGTGAAGACTTGTTGGGAGATTGTATTGCTTATGTGCTTTCCCATGAAGTGGGACATACCTTATCTCTGATGCATAATATGGCCGGGTCTTCTTCTATTCCTGTAGAATCGCTGCGTGACCCGAAATTTACTCAAGAATACGGAACGACCTATTCTATCATGGATTATGCCCGAAATAACTATATAGCACAGCCGGGTGATAAGGAAAAAGGAGTACGTATGACGCCTCCTGAACTTGGTGTCTATGATTATTATGCAATTTCTTGGTTGTATAAGCCGATATTTGAAGCAAAAACGCCTGAAGAAGAAATTCCCATATTAGATAAATGGATTAGTGAGAAATCGGGTGATCCTAAGTATCGTTATGGTAAGCAGCAGTTCAAACATCGCTTCGATCCGAGTTCCGTAGAAGAAGATTTGGGAGATGATCCTGTGAAAGCTTCAGAGTATGGACGTCGTAATCTGCAATATATCCTGAAACATATTAATGAATGGGTAGCAGACAAAGATAAGGATTTTGAGTTCCGTACTGCTTTATATGATGAAGTTGTCTATGGATATGTACGCTATTTAAGCTTCGTGTTAGCAGATATCGGAGGTATTTATCTGAATGAGCGCTATGACGGAGATCAGCGTCCGAGTTATCAGACTGTGCCGAAAGAGCAACAGAAGAAAGCGTTGAATTTCTTGTTGAATGAGTTGAAAGATCTTTCTTGGTTGGATGCGAATGAGACTTTGAAAGAGTTTCCTATTCGTACTTCTGTAGCCATGCAAATGGAAAACGCGATTATTGATGGTATTTTATCCCGTTGTGGTGCTGTTTCTATCTGTTCGGATAAGGCGACATCTGCTCCTTATACTCAAAAAGAATATCTGGCAGATATCGAACGTTTTGTATGGGCACCGACACGTGCTGGTAAAACTTTGACAGATACGGAGATGCGTTTGCAGATGAATTATCTGACAAAACTGATAGAAGGATCTGTAACCGGGGTTGCTAAAAATGCGACTCGTAAAGGTATTACGGATATGTATGGTATTATCGAGATTCCTGAATGGTTGAAGGCTGCTTCCCGTGAGCGTTTTGGCATCGTCTCGGAAGAATTTATGGGATGCTTTAATAATAAGCATGCTGAAATGCAGGCAACCCGTTTGGAAGAAATTAGCGGTTTTGAGGATGGGGTTGATTTGAAGGCTCCGTTGGAACCGATGGAGCATGTTTATTTCGGTGAATTGAAGAAAATCCGTAGCTTGGTTGCAGCAAGTGCTTCTACCGGCTCTGCCGATACGCAACGCCATTATCGCTTATTGTTGTACAAAATTGACCAGGCATTAAAATGATAGGAAGTATGAGAAA
>OGOD01001609.1_pt1 | contig 13345 bp, 17 predicted proteins | sample 1573631 | NCBI WGS metagenome assembly OGOD01 (sample SAMEA2581895, study PRJEB24529) | metagenome | biome: Human gut stool | place: China | collected 2011
GAACTTTTTTTATCCTTTGGCATTCAGCAGCGGCCCGTATTTCTCCACGGCCTGCAGGGCGTATTCCGAGCAGGTGGGGATATACCGGCAGCGGGGCGGAAACAGCGGCGACACGGACGCCTGATAAAACCGGATGGCCCGCAGGATGGCCCGCTTCATGACGGGTCCTCCCGCAGCAGGCTCAGCTGCCTCAGAAGGCGCAGATAGGTGCTCTCCAGCTTTTGATAGCCGGTTTCCACGGCCCGGACCCGGGCCACCACGATGATGTCGTATCCCGGGACCATTTTCGGCTTATTCAGCCGGTAAATCTCCCGGATACGCCTTCTCACCCGGTTGCGGACCACGGCGCCGCCCAGCTTCGTGCTGACGGAGACCCCCAGGCGGCTCAGCCCCCGGCGGTTCCGCTGGCAATAGATCACCAGCTGCGGCGACACCGCCGACTTCCCCTTGCGGTAGATCCGGCGGAATTCGTAGTTCTCTTTTACCGTGACGGCAGGATTCATGAAAACAAGCACCTTCTCCGCCGGTGCGGCGGCTGAAATGAGCATAGGCCAAAAGGGACGGCAGTTTTCCCTTCCACCGTCCCTGGTCTATCCTTTATGCGCGATGCACTTTCCGCGACCTCAATGGGTCAGGCGAGCGCGGCCCTTGGCGCGGCGGCGGGCCAGAACCTTACGGCCGTTGCTGGTGGCCATTCTCTTGCGGAAGCCGTGCTCCTTGGAGCGCTGGATCTTCTTGGGCTGATAGGTGCGAGAAGTAGCCATTTCGTTTTACCTCCTGAAAAAATTTTACCGGCAGAGCCTTTTGCGGGTCTCTGCACTTACTCGACGGCGGGTGAAGTCTCCCTCACGGACCGCAGTTGACATAAAATTGCGTCACTCTACAGAAACGCACGGAGTATTATATCGTTTTCGCCCCATTCTGTCAACCAAAAGTTCAGGTTTTTTGTAAGAATGCACGGTATCACAAACCCTTGTGACGAAATGAAAATTCTCCCGCAAGATATTGTTTTTTATGCCCGTTTTTTCCTTCGGAGCCGGTTTGAAAACGGCATTTTATATTTAGAATATGTATTGCGTTTATATCCCGTTTCTGCTATAATAGATAGAGTAATATCTCGGCCTTTGGCCGTTCATCAGAAAAAGAAAGGAGCGCTTCCGTGAACTCTGTTGCAGACATCTGGAAGATCGTTCTCTCGCGGATGAGTCAGGACCTGTCGGAGACGACCATCTCCACGTGGTTTGACGAGGTGGAGGCCGTGTCCATCAAGGACCGCACGCTGTACCTCCACTGCCCGAACGATTTTAAGCGCAGCACGATCGAATCCATGTTCTCTGACCGCATCAAGGATTCCCTGCGGGACATTTACTCCGCCGATTTCGACGTCAAGCTCCTCTCCACCGCGGAGAGCACCGCCCTTTTCGAGCCCGAGGTCAAAAAGTCCACCGCGCTGCTCGATTCCGGCGAATTCACGTTCGACACCTTCGTTGTCGGCGAATCGAATAAGATGGCCTATGCCGCCGCGCGCGCCGTGGCCGACGGTGTGGGGCACTACAACCCCCTCTTCATCTATGGAGACTCGGGTCTTGGCAAAACGCATCTCATCTACGCCATTGCCCACCAGATCCGCACCAGCCGCCCCTCGGCAAAGATCATCTACATCAAGGGCGACGATTTCATCAACGAATTCATCGAGCTCGTGCGCGCGGGCCGCGGCAGCGAGTTCCGCGCCAAATACCGCGACGCGGACCTGCTGCTCGTGGACGACGTGCAGTTCGTCGCGGGCAAGGAGCAGGTGCAGAACGAATTCTTCCACACCTTCAACACCCTCTACGAGGCAGGACGGCAGATTGTCCTGACGTCGGATCGACCGCCTTCCGAGATGCACCTTCTGGACGACCGCCTGCGCACGCGCTTCGAGTGGGGCCTGCTGGTCGACGTGCAGCCGCCCGACTTTGAAACGCGCCTTGCCATCGTAAAGAACAAGGCCGCGCAGTGGGGCACGGTCATCGACGACGATATCGCCAAGTACATCGCCGAGAATGTCACCTCGAACGTCCGCCAGCTCGAGGGCACGATGAACAAGATCCTCGCCTACCGCGATCTCATCGGGCGCGAGATGGACGCCGACGCAGCGCACCGCGCGGTCGAGGACTTTATGAAAAAGAACGCGAACCTCGCTCCCACGGCCGCAATGATCATCACCGAAACGTCGCGCTACTTCGGCATCGACGAGGAGGTCATCAAGGGCTCGTCGAGAAGCCGCGAGGTCGTCAACGCTCGTCAGGCCGCGATGTACCTTGTCCGCCGCATGACGAATCTCTCCACACCGGATATCGGCCGCGAGTTCGGCAAGCGCGATCACACGACCGTGCTCCACTCGCTCGAGCAGATCGAAAAGAAGATGAAATCCGACCCCGTCTTCAACCAGACGATCAAGGAGATCACCATCAACATCAACTCCAAGAGATAACAAAGTTTTCCACATTATCCACAGGGTTGTGCAGAGGGAAGCTGTGGAAACATTTTTTCAAAATTTTGGGTGTGGAAAGTGATAGAACTTTTCAACAACCCATGAGGGATAAATTTTCCTTGCCATTTCGGGCTAAAATTGGGTTTTCCACATTTTTGCGCCCCTACTGCTGCTATTTCTAAAAACTATCCTTTTTCTTTTCCAAAAGAGAAAAATTCCTCCCATTTACGAAAGGAACGCCGCTATGAAATTTTCCTGCGAAAAGCTGCTTTTGCAAAACGCGGTCAACACCGCCTCCCGCGCCGTCGCTGCGAAAAGCTCCATTCCCGCGCTGGAGGGACTGCTGATTCACGCCGACCAGCAGTTGACCATCTCCGGCTACAATATGCAGACCGGCATCCGCACGCGCTTCCCCGTTGAAGCAGCGGCGGAGGGCGAGCTGGTCGTCAACGCCCGACTGATCGGCGAAATTTTAAGAAGGCTGCCCGACGATGTCGTGACCTTCACCTCGGACGATAAGTTTCTCATCCATCTGACCTGCGGCGACGCGGATTTCGACATTATGGGCCTCTCCGCCGCCGATTTCCCGGAGCTGCCCGAGGTCGAGGAGAAGTATGCCGTGCAGATCGCCGAAAAGACGCTCAAATCCATGATCCAGCAGACGAGCTTTGCCGTTTCGACCAACGAGGCGCGCCCCGTTCACATGGGCTCGCTATTTGAGGTCTCAGCCGAGGGACTGACGGTCGTCTCCGTCGACGGCTTTCGTCTGGCACTCAGAAAAGAGCCGCTCGAAAAGATCGAGGGCGGCGCGTTCTCCTTCGTCGCGCCCGGCACGGCGCTCAACGAGGTCGAGCGCATCTGCGAGGAGATCGACGACGTTGTGACCATCACGCTCGGCCAGCGCCACATTCTGTTCGAGGTCGGCGAGACGGAGCTCATCTGCCGCCGCCTGGAGGGGGAATTCCTCGACTATAAGAACGCCATCCCGCGCCGCAATCCCATCAACCTTGTGCTCGATACAAAGCTGATGCTCCAGAGTCTGGAGCGCGTGAGCGTCGTCATTAGCGAAAAGCTCAAGAGCCCTGTGCGCTGCGTTTTTGAAGACAACAAGGTGACCATGTCCGCCAAGACAGCGAGCGGCGATGCCAAGGACGTCTGCCGCATCGCGGGTGACGGACAGGGGCTCGAGATCGGCTTCAACAACCGCTATCTGCTGGATGCGCTGCGCTATGCCCCGGCCGACACCGTGAAAATGGAGCTCAACACCGGCATTTCGCCGGCCATCATCGTTCCCGTCGAGGGCGAAGAGAACTTCCTCTACATGGTGCTGCCCGTGCGCCTGAAGGCAAACTGAGATAGAAAATAAATACATATTGTATAAAAATATACAACGATTTCATATAGGAATCACTTTTTGAAGGACTTTTTATGACTGATATCACCATCACTACGGAATTTATCAAATTGCAGGACCTCTTGAAGCTGGCGAATCTGGTCGGCACGGGCGGCGAGGCGAAGATCGTCATCCAGAACGGCGACGTTTCGGTCAACGGCGAGGTCTGCACGATGCGCGGCAAGAAGATCCGCCCGGGCGACACGGTCGCCTACGACGGAGAAGAGCTGACGGTCTCCTATGCGAATTGACGCGCTGAAGCTTCAGTCCTTCCGCAATTACGACGCGCTGGACGTTTCCTTCGCGCCGGACTGCAACGTCATCGTCGGCGAGAACGCGCAGGGGAAGACGAATCTGCTCGAAGCGATTGTCTATCTCTCCTCTGCCCGCTCGCCGCGGGCAAGGGCCGACCGCGAGCTCATCTCCTTTGGAAAAACGGAGGCAAGGCTGACGGCAAACGCCTTTGCACGGAATCGCGATTTTCTGCTGGAAATTTCGCTCGCCGCGGGCAGAAGACGAAAAATTCTTATCAATAAAGTCCCGGCGAAGAAGGGCAGCGACCTGAGCGATGTGCTCGGTGCGGTCTATTTCTGTCCCGAGGATCTGCTGCTCATCCGCGACGGCGCGGCCGCGCGGCGAAGATTCATGGACGACGCGCTCTGCCAGCTCCGCGCGCGCTACGCGCAGTCGCTTGCCGACTATCACCGCGCCTACGAGCACAAAACGCGCATCCTGCGCGACAGCGAGGAATACCCGTCGCTTTTAGACACGCTGCCGGAATTTGACCTGCGCATGGCGCAGAGCGGCGCGGTCATCATCTACTATCGCGCGCGGTTTTGCGAACGGCTGAAGGGATACGCAGGCATCGCGCACCGCGAGTGCTCCGGCGGCAGGGAAGATCTGGGCGTCGAATACCAGACGGTTTCGACCATTTCAGACCCGCTCGCGCCAATTGAAACGATTTACGACCAGCTGCGCGCGCATCAAGCCTCGCACGCAGTCGCGGAGCGGGCATCGCGTATGTGCCTTTCGGGGCCGCATAAGGACGATATCGCCGTGACGATCGGCGGCGTGAACGCAAGGCAGTTTTCGTCCCAGGGGCAGACCCGCACGGCGGCGCTGGCGTTCAAGCTCGCCGAGCGGGAGATTTACCGCGAGATCACATCCCGCACACCGCTGCTGTTGCTCGACGACGTGCTGTCCGAGCTTGACCCACGGCGGCAGGAATATGTGCTCAACCGCATCCTTGGCGGGCAGGTGTTTATCACGTGCTGTGAAGAGGATCGGTTGGGGACACTTTTGAGTGGAAAAGTGTTCCATATCTCGCAGGGAGCGGTAGTTTAGCCGCACCTATGCGGCTGGAAGATGCCGCCTGCGGGCGGCAAGACCACACCCCCCATTTTCTTTCCCGAGAAAGAAAACAGGCGGTGTGACTGTCCAAAAGAAAGGCGTTTCCCATTGAGAGCAAGTAGCTCGAAGAAGTGCGGCGCTTGCCGATTGCTACTTCCTGCGCGCGGCAAAGCCGCGTTAGTATAGCTATACGATTTGCCTCTGCTCCTATTATCCGCTGCCGCTCTGCCAGTCTTGCGCAGGTGCAGCCTAATTTCCTTCTATCGAAATGCAAACATTTCCGGTAGTGCCTGCCGCGGCGAGCGCAGTTCTACCACGTTCTACCGATGGTGCAAATAAACGCGGCGAGCGAAGCAATGCCGCCCCGGTAGGCACTCGCAAGGCTGATAACATCCAAAGTAGGCGGAAATTGCTGAAGACTAACGATACGCAGGCAGAGCGGCAGCGAAGATAGGAGCAACCCAAATCGTTTAGATACAAAAAACAGCAGGCACCCGATTCCGCAGGCTGAGCAGTTCTTCAAGCGCCCGACTGCCAATGCGGGGGTCGAGGGGGACTCCCCTCGCCTTTCTCTGGGGGATCAAAAGGGGGTATTCTCTTCGGAAAGAGAATCCCCCCTTTGAACTGCCGTTTCTGCACAGTGCGGAAATACTACACTCCTGCACAGGGCAGGAAAAACGTCGCTATCCCTGACGTTTTTTGAACGTCAGATACCCCTCCAGCATCAGGCTCGCTGCCACGGCGTCAACGGTTTTCTTGCGCTCCTTGGCACGCTTGCCGTTATTCAGCAAGATATTGTGCGCGTCGACGGTCGTGCGGCGCTCGTCCCAGAGCGTGACGGGGAGCGATGTGGCCGCGCGCAGCATTTCGGCAAAGCCCTCGGCCTTTTCCGCGCGCGGACCGCGCGTGCCGTCCATGTTGAGCGGGTGGCCGAGCACCAGCTCGCTCACCTCGTGCTCTTTGATGAGCGGCAGCAGCTTTTCGATGACCGCCTCGGGCCGGTAGGCGGTGATGACGGTCGAAAAGCCCGTGAGCGTCAGCGTGCGGTCGGAGATCGCGACGCCGGTGTGCGCGTCGCCGTAGTCGATGGCCATGATCTTCATAAAACTGCCTCCTGATCGTTTCCTTTGCCTGCCAGCATACAGGATTTTTGCCAAAAAAGCAAGGGCGAGGCGGGGAGGAGACGTGCTGCTGCGCGAAAATACGTTTGGGACCCTCCGCAAGGAAGAAAAAATGTGGGAAAGGGCGGAAATCCGTGCAATTTTCTGCAAAAACGTGCAAAAAGTGCTTGACGGCTGGACATATCGTGTGGTATCATCTTACTTACCTGTGAAAGAGGGCTTTCTTTTTGCGCGCTTTTGCTTCTCGGCACGCAAGAAAAAGCGCCCCTTAAATTTGAAAGCAGGGAGGCAATCGCCAGTTCCGCACCTTTTGGGTAAACGGAGCTGAGTAAATAAGGAGGTGCCGTTAGATGCGCATTAAGATCACGCTCAGATGCAACGAGTGCAAGCAGAGAAACTACAACACGATGAAGAACAAGAAGAACACCCCGGACAAGCTTGAGCTGAACAAGTACTGCCCCTTCTGCAAGAAGCACACCGTCCACACCGAAACCAAGTAATTAGGAAAGGTTGTTGAAACATGGCAGAAGAAAAGAAGAAGAAGGACCGCGCCAAGTGGTTCCGTGAAATGAGAAGCGAACTGAAAAAGGTCGTATGGCCCACCGCATCCAGCACCGCGAAGAACACCGGCACCGTGCTGCTGTGCTCTCTTGCTGTCGGCGCATGCATCTGGATCTTCGACTATGTGGCCGTTTCCGCAGTGCACCTGCTGATCGGTCTCGCGGGCTGACAGGAGAGCAGTCATGGCTGATAACGCTAAGTGGTATGTCGCGCATACTTACTCCGGCTATGAAAACGCAGTCAAGACGGCCATCGAGAAGTTCGTCGCCAACCGTCATCTGGAGGACATGATCCTCGACATCCAGATCCCGCTGGAGACCGTCACGGAAGTGACCGATGCGGGCGATATGAAGGAAGTCGAGCGCAAGGTCTTCCCGGGCTACGTGCTCGTCAAGATGATCATGACGGACGACACCTGGCATCTGATCCGCAACATTCGCGGTGTGACCGGCTTTGTCGGCACGGCGAATAATGAACCCATCCCCCTCACGGAGGAGGAAGTCCTGGCCCTCGGCATGGAGCGCCGCGAGATCGTGGTGCGCTACAATGTCGGCGATCAGGTCAAGATCACCGACGGCCCGCTTTCGTCCTTCCTCGGCACGGTCGAAGAGATCGACGCAGAGAAGAACAGAGTGTGCGTGGTCGTGTCCATGTTCGGACGCGAAACGCCGGTCGAGTTGGAGCTCGATCAGGTCGAGGTCGTAGAACCGTAATCACCGCCAAAAGCGATGAGCCGCAGATGCGGCAAACGTGGGAGAGACGCTGCACGTCTCGCCAAGGGCGGCCGGAATCGCCGGCCGTTACCACATCAATATTAAGGAGGTGCCTCTCATGGCACAGAAGATCACCGGTTACGTTAAGCTGCAGATCCCTGCAGGCAAAGCAACTCCCGCACCCCCCGTTGGCCCCGCGCTCGGTCAGCACGGCGTCAACATCGCTGCGTTCACCAAGGAATTCAACGAGCGCACCAAGAATGACATGGGTCTCATCATCCCCGTTGTCATCACGGTGTATGCCGACCGTTCCTTTACCTTCGTCACCAAGACTCCTCCCGCTGCGGTCCTCATCAAGAAGGAATGCAACATCGAGTCCGGCTCCGGCGTCCCCAACAAGACGAAGGTCGCCACCATTTCCAAGGCTTCCGTCCAGAAGATCGCTGAGATGAAGATGCGCGACCTGAACGCCGGCAGCCTGGAGGCCGCTATGAGCATGGTTGCCGGTACCGCCCGTTCCATGGGCGTTGTGGTCGGCGACTAACAGACCATCAATTAACAAGGGCAAACACGCCTGTCAGTGCGTCTTTCCGGCGCTTTTTGCCCTTTTCGCCTTGACGGGCGTCAGCTCGTCATCATCTCAAAAGTCAAAAATCACTCGAATATCCATCGCTGACAGGTGCGGGCAGTTTTGCCGGAGCAGAAATGCGTCCAGGTGACAAAAAGCCCGCAGGGAATACAGGGTGTATTGCCAAGGGCTCTGCGGAAGCATGGGGGCATTTCTGCCCGCCAAAACCGTATTCGCCCGTGTCAATTGATGGTCACAACAGCCGTGCGGTCAAAGACCGCTCGATACAGTGGGAGGACTAAGTTCCGAAGAACCACTATGAGGAGGAATAACATTGTTTAGAGGCAAGAAATATCAGGAGAGCGCCAAGCTGATCGATAAGAGCGCTCAGTATGAAGCCGCTGAGGGCATGGACCTCATCTGCAAGACCGCCAAGGCCAAGTTCGACGAGACCGTCGAGCTCCACGTGAAGCTGGGCGTTGACTCCCGTCACGCTGACCAGCAGGTCCGCGGCGCCATCGTGCTGCCCCACGGCACCGGCAAGACTGTCCGCGTGCTGGTGTTCGCCAAGGGCGACAAGGCTGACGCTGCCCGTGAGGCCGGCGCCGACTATGTGGGCGATATGGACATGGTGGAGAAGATCCAGAAGGAAAACTGGTTTGATTTCGACGTGGTCATCGCCAGCCCCGACATGATGGGTGTGGTTGGCCGTCTCGGTAAGGTGCTGGGCCCCAAGGGTCTGATGCCCTCTCCCAAGGCCGGCACCGTGACCCCCGATGTGGCCAAGGCCGTTCAGGAGTCCAAGGCCGGTAAGATCGAGTATCGTCTGGACAAGACCAACATCATCCACTGCCCCATCGGTAAGGTTTCCTTCGGCCCCGAGAAGCTGATGGACAACTACAACGCTCTGATGGGCGCCATTGTGAAAGCCAAGCCCGCCAGCGCCAAGGGCCAGTATATCAAGAGCTGCGTCGCCGCCACTACCATGGGCCCCGGCGTGAAGATGAACACTGCAAAGCTGGTCTAAGAGCTGAAAGAGGGGAGAGATCCCTCATTCAATCCCGCTGAACGGAGGGAACGGAGATGTTCCTTCTGCGAAAACGGAAAATGATATTAAATTTTGGGAAAATGCTTGACATTATGCCAAAGTTTGATATAATAACAGTCGCGTTCCAAAGACAGCAGGTGGGGGAGACCCTGTAAGTCCTGCCGAGGATGGCAAAATCATTTTGATGATGCTTTTCTGTCCTCATGTCTTTCGGCATGAGGACAGTTCCTTTTTGAACGCCTCTGACCCGGGCGGACGGAGGTCCGCCGCAAATTCTCATGGAGGTGAAACCAAGTATGCCTAACGCAAAGGTCCTTTCCGAGAAGCAGGCAATCGTTGCCGAGCTGACCGAGAAGATCCAGAAGGCTACCGCAGGCGTCATCGTCGACTACAAGGGTATTACCGTTGAGGAAGACACCGCTCTGCGTAAGGAGTGCCGTGAGGGCGGCGTGGATTATGCGGTTGTGAAGAACACCCTGCTGCGCTTTGCTTTCAACAACACTGGCCTGAACGATCTGGATGATCTGCTGAACGGCACCACTTCTCTGGCTCTGGCTGATGATCCCGTGGCTCCCGCCCGCGTCATGGCCGATTACGCCAAGAAGCTGTACGGCAAGTTCGAGATCAAGTGCGGCTTCATGGACGGCAAGCCTGTCGATCTGGCCACCATTCAGTCTCTGGCTTCTATTCCCGCTCTGCCTGTCCTGCAGGCTCAGGTTCTGGGTACCATGCTGGCTCCCATTACCGGTCTGGCTGTTGTCCTGAAGCAGATCGCCGAGAAGAACGGCGCTCCTGCTGAAGAGGCTGCTGCCGAAGCTCCCGCCGCTGAATAATTCAGCGCACATCCCACACAAACAAAAATAACTATTAGGAGGCAAATACAATGTCTGAGAAAGTTACCGCTATGATCGAAGAGATCAAGGGTCTCACTGTTCTGGAACTGTCCGAGCTGGTTCACGCTCTGGAGGAAGAGTTCGGCGTTTCCGCCGCTGCTATGGCTGCTCCCGCTGCTGGTGCTGCTGCTCCCGCTGCTGAGGAGAAGACCGATTTCGACGTGGTCCTGACCGGCTTCGACGCTGCTGCCAAGATCAAGGTCATCAAGGTTGTCCGCGAGATCACCGGCCAGGGCCTGGCTGAGGCTAAGGCTACCGTCGAGGGCGCTCCTTCCACTCTGAAGGAAGCTGTCAGCAAGGACGAGGCCGAGGCTCTGAAGAAGCAGATCGAAGAGGCCGGCGGCAAGGTCGAGCTGAAGTAAGCAAGACTTTCTGCAACATAAAAAGCTCCGTGTCCATGGACACGGAGCTTTTTTGCAGCTTGAAACGTGTTTTTCGAGGGAAAAAGCTCACTTTTGCAGAAAAAATCAGCGAAGGCGGCACATGGCCCAGACGGCATTGTGGTCCGACAGCTCTGCCCCCTGAAAGCGTTCCAGAGCGGAGCCGGGCTTGGCGTAGGTGAGATCCTCCTTGGCGGTGGAGATCATCCGGCTTTCCGACGCAGTGACGCCCTTCAGTAGGATCAAGTCCAGACGCAGGGGCAGGGAATCACCGTTGGGCAGGGGCTTGCGGCGGGTGAGACGGGGCTCCTTCGGAACGATCTCGTAGCCGTCGGCAGCGCACAGGGGCAGCAGAGGCTCAAAGCTGCCCACATCCTCTAAGCAGCGGCGGCGCAGAGCGGGATCGGCCGCGATGGCGCCGATGTCCTCCTTGGCCCGGCCGTCGAAGGTGTTGGTGTTCAGATCGCCGCCTAAGATCAGGGGCATATCGGGCAGCTCCTTGCGGACGGCCTCCAGAATGGCGGCCATCTGGGCCTTGCGGCCCTCGCCGTGGGTGCGGTTTTCCAAGTGGATGGACACAGCGCCCACCGGCTGTCCGCCTACGTCCAGCTCCGCAAAGACGGCCAGCCGTCCGCCGATGCGCTTCTGGCGGTCGAAGTACCAGTTATACTGCTCGGGCAGACGGATCACACCGGCACGGCGGATGGGCCAGCGGGAGAAAACAGCGTTGCCATGGAAGCCCTTGGCGTTTTCATCATTCACCAGCTCGATGAATTCAAGGCCCCAGGCGTAGTTCAAACCAAACGCCTGTGCCAGTTCACGGGCGGTGTTCTTGTTGCCGGAGCGGGCGCAGCCGTCATCCAGCTCGTTGGCCAGGATCACGTCAAAGGGCTGAATATCCGGGCAATCCCGCAGAAATTCCTGAATTTCCGGCAGGTTCACGCCCCGTTCCATGTTGAACATCAGGACGCCCAGGGCCTCCGGGATCTTGGCGGGCGGCGCGACAAAGTTATCAGTCTCCGCCTGGGAAAACTGGGGGATCATGGCCATGACCTCCGTCTGCGGCCGGTCATCTAACAGCGCCCCCAGACGCTTGCGTTCATTCAGCGGGATACCTTGCATGTATTCATTAACTCCTTTTCCTGCAAAATTTTACGGTAGGGAAGGGCTTGGAGCAAGTCTGCGGACCACAAAATAAAAGGGTAGCACAGACAAAAAACGCAACATGTGTAAACGTTTACGATATTAGATTAACAAGATTTGTAGAAAAGGTCAAGAAAAATCTGAAAATTCTCCGAAATGGTCAAAAATGGCGGACAAGTTTAGACAGATGCACAAGCCACTTGGGGATAGAGCTGCCAAGGCTTCCTTTTTGGGGCGGAATGTGGTATATTGGAAAAAAACATTGAGGAGGCATTATGACCGCAATGAAAGAACAACCCTCCGCACGGCAGATCTACGGGACCATCGGACCGGCCTGTGCGGATGTGGAGACGCTGGAAGCCATGTTCCGGGCCGGGATGACCGGCATCCGGCTGAACCTCTCCCATGTGACGCTGGCTCAGGCGGCGGATCAGGTGGATGCACTGCATAAGGCGGCGCAGCGCTGCGGAAAGCAGGCGGAGCTACTCATTGATATGCAGGGACCGGAGCTGCGGGTAGGCGTATTGGCGGAGCCGATGACGTTAAATGAGGGTGAAGTACTTGAATTAGGCGGCAAGGGAATTCCCTTGCCGGAGATTGCGATTCCTGCGCTATTGCCCGGACAGGAGGTGCTTTTGGATGACGGCAAGCTGCTGCTGCGGGTCACGGAGCAGACTGAGACCGGCGCGGTGGCAGAGGTACTTCGAGGCGGCGTTCTGCGGGGACGAAAGAGTCTGGCTCTGCCGGGAGCGGATCTGGAACCGCCGACGATGACGGCATCCGATGTGGAGAATATCCGCATTGCGGCGTCCTGCGGTGTCACCGGCGTTATGCAGCCCTTTGTGCGCAGCCGACGGGATCTGGAAACCGTCCGGCAGGCACTGGACGAAAACGGCGGAGCGAATATCCGGCTGTTCGCCAAGATCGAAAACCAGATGGGGCTGGAACGGCTCCCGGAATTTCTGGAAACGGCGGATGAGATCGTCATTGCCAGAGGGGATCTGGGGAATGCCATGCCCCTGTGGGAGCTGCCGGCGGCCCAGAAGCGGATCGAGGCCCAGTGCCGCAAGGCGGGGAAGCCCTTCATGGTGGTGACGCAGATGCTGGCGTCCATGGAGCAGAATCCGGTGCCCACCCGGGCGGAGGTCAGCGATATTTTCAACGCTGTGGCAGACGGCGCTGCTGCGGTGATGGTCACCGGAGAAACGGCGGTGGGAAAGTGGCCGGTGGAGGTCATCCGGTATCTCAGCAATACGGTCCAAGCCGCAGAGCGGTTTCTGCGAGAGGGATAAAAACGGCCCCGAATCTGTTTGCAGGCAGATTCGGGGCTGTTTTTTTACTTTTGGGCGGCTTTTGCCAACAGGGCCTGTCCTTCGGGGGATTTTAAGACGTCCAGTACGGTCTCTCGCACCAGCGCCTTGAAGGAGTCGCTTTTCAGCAGGGCGCTGAACACGGCGCCGTCGCTCTTGCTGCTGTCGCCGGACTGGGCCACCACTGCGGCCGTTGCCTTCCGGACGGCCTTGGGCAGCACTACGTCCTCCTGGGGGACGGCACCGCTGAGCCAGTTGTCCATACTGGTGGGGTCGTCGGTCTCGCCCCGGAGATAGGGGAGGGACACGCCGAAGGCCCCTGCCAGCTTTTGCTGCTGCTCCTGAGAGGGCGTCTGGCGGCCGGTTTCAAACTTTTCGATGGACAGGCGGGG